>OLIS01000578.1_pt1 | contig 28722 bp, 29 predicted proteins | sample 1601351 | NCBI WGS metagenome assembly OLIS01 (sample SAMEA2452122, study PRJEB22498) | human gut metagenome | biome: human feces; feature: human gut; material: feces | place: Australia | collected 2012
ATCGGTGCTTATGAAATTTAATTTTCACTAACCTGTGGTTTGTGGGTATTCAAAAATACCTTTTATTTTAGTTTCCGTCCCCAACAGGGGTTAATCATTATGAATCCTTCAAGAAGAAGTAGCAGACATCCTCGTCTGTATGTTTCCGTCCCCAACAGGGGTTAATCATTATGAATCTTAGTATACTTTTTAAGATCTTCTTTTGTAAAAAGAGTTTCCGTCCCCAACAGGGGTTAATCATTATGAATTAAAAAATCAAAAATATTTTAAATAATTGCTTGACTATATGGTTTCCGTCCCCAACAGGGGTTAATCATTATGAATACGAAATGTACCTTGTCACCAAAATTGATTTTGCCAGTTTCCGTCCCCAACAGGGGTTAATCATTATGAATGTTTTATCAAAGAACGACTCAAAAGCTATTGGCACGTTACGTTTCCGTCCCCAACAGGGGTTAATCATTATGAATAAAGGCATTTGATTATGTGCCATTGGACAATATTTTAAACAAAAGTTTCCGTCCCCAACAGGGGTTAATCATTATGAATCCTTACCTATAAAACCCTGATAAGCACTACTTAAAATAACCAAAATGCGTGGCAAAATCACTTTCAGTAATCATAGCCTTGTAATCTCTTACAAAACCTTCATTTTCCCCAGTATTTATCAGTAGCGTGGCAAAAAGTATAGATAAGAGTGTTCTTACACCATCAAGAACACTCTTATCATACTTTAGTTAATCAATTCTTTCAATAATCAACTGATTCATTAAATCATAACTATTCCAGTATTCATCTGTAATATCTAAATCTGTATAACTAAATACTTTCTCTATCTTTTTCATAATCGCATTAGAAGAGAAGTTAGTCTTATCCTTTATGACATCATCTGTAACACAAACCATTTCATGTGCTGTAATATTACGAATATTTCCTTCTACACTACGTAAATCTGAAACAAGATTTGCTGCTTCTTTTCTACTACTAGGTATGAAATCATTCAATAATACAACCAATGGTTCAGAATAGATAGGACCTTCTTTAAAACCATTTAAATAGTAATTATTCAATGATTTCAAAACATCACTACCATTTAGTTTATCTAAATCCCATACGCGCATAGACTGCTTATTCTTCTTCACTATTTTACAATACTTATTAATATCAATGCCTGTTTCATGTTTTAATACCAATTCAAACAAGTCCACAAATAAAGGCGTAATAGATCTAATAAAGTCTGCATATTCATGTCTTCTTCTCTTTACATCAATATTTAATGCATACTCAAATAGTTTAATACCTTTATCATCCTTTACAGGAAAACAATAAGCCTTTTCCTTTAAAGATATCTCTAATGCTTTCTTATAATCCAATGATTCTCTATACTTAGCCATTTCAATCAAAGAATAATAGCCTTTATCCATAGCGCTCTTCTTAATAGTCTTCGCTACTTGTAATGCTGCAGAATAATCATAAGCTTCTATATGCTTCTTAATAATCTCTTCTTTCTTAATAATAGCTAATGTAGGACATTCTACTTCTATACATCTATTTGCAGAATCTGGGTTATTATCTTCATCTAATTCCCATAAAGTCTCATAATCATTTTCTTTATGAGAATGTTCATTAAGTTTACCTGTTGGTGTTACAACCTGTATTGTACGACAAGGTAATTCTCCTAATGTCTTTAATACAACTAACCCACTCTTCATTGCTGGTGTACCAGAAGATATATTTAAAAGGAATTCATCATCTTCCTCCATATCTCCCATAATATCCATTAATATATCTCTGAAATCCTTATAGAAGTAATCAAACTCTTGTACTTTAGTTAATTCATTACGTTCTATGTATTCCACATCTATATGTCTATTCTGTAATTCAGCCAATTTCTCTATACAGTACCCATATGGATTATATTTATGATGCTTTTCAGCCATCTCCTTAGATAAATATAAAATAACTTTATCTGGCTTATAATGTCTGCATATATGCAGCATAGAACCATCTCTATAGTTATTTTCAGATATTGGATCTGTACCTCCTACAGGAGAAAACAAAATCTTTTTACCCATGTTATATCACAATAATATCCTCAGACTCTTCACTTTCATCTTTACCCCAGGATATTATCTGCCCCTTTCCATTAATCTTATATATTCTTACACTATCTTGAGCCCCTATTCTTTTAGGTATACCCTTGACTAGTTTATCAAATTTGTTCTTTCTTAAATGTGCTTCAAAAGCTGACTTCTGTACTCTTATTCCATAGCCTAACAACCATTTCGCAAATCTTTGTCTCTTTCTATTATCCACAATATCATAGATGATCAACACAAATACTTTTCTGGTTGATTTATTCTCATCAACCTCAAAGAAATAATCTTCCCTTTCCATAATGATTACCTAATCATAATAGGAGAATACATTGATACATCTCCATGTATAATCGCATCTACTAACGAACTCATTTGAAAAGATATTGCACTTCTGAAACTTACTGGATAATCAATATAGTCTAAGTATTTCTGACATATCTGAAACTTATTTTCTAGTTTTTTGATGAATTTATTCAATGCTTGTTTAGAGATATAAACTCCTTCTCCATCATCTGAATAAAACTCATCAATATACACTTCATGTCCATTGATCATACTCATGACTGTAGAGTCTATAAGAACTGCTCTCCATTCTTCCATCATATCACTTGCAAGTGTTGGATGTTTTTCTGCATCCCTATGAAGAAACCCAAAATATGCATTTAATCCTTTTATCTCTATTTCTCCATAGAGTTCATTCATCAAGATAGAATAACCTAAACTCAACATAGAGTTAAATGCATCACGAGGCGGTCTTTTACTTCTTCCTTCAAACTTAAATGCTTCATCAATACAGATGGATAAGCCTTTAAAATAATACTTTGCGGCACTTCCTTCATATCCCATGAGTTCTTCAATACTCTTTACATAATTCACTTTTCTTAAAGCACTTTTCATATGTAATTCAATATCGCTTATATCATGATTTGTACTTTTAGAATATCTTTTTAATACTACAATCTGATTGTGTATCTTGGCATAAATGATTTTCTTAGAAAGTTCTAATGCGAATGGTTGGTCATATAAACCTGCCTGCTTTCTTTGAAGAGAAGCTTTAATATGACCTGTTGAAGACAACCTGCCAAAATAGTGACCACCCTTAGAAAAATAAGATAAAGAAATACCTTTCTTTAAACATTCTTGGATACATTGCGTTGTGACTTGTGCATGACCTAATAGAGTTATACCATCAATACTTTCTACTGGAATAGTACGAACCATTCCGTCTTTATACTTGACTGTTATTCTATTATCCTGCTTCCCTATCACACAATCACTTTTATCAATATACAATATACTCATAACGCTTCCTCCTTGTATTGTCCCTTAAAAGAGAAGGAGAAAGCTGATACTTGGTTACCCAAGTATCAGTTAAGTTCTTCTATTTTGTCTAATTGACATAAACCCATTTGTAGTAATTGATCATGATAGTATGTACATTTGATTGTATGTGGAGAAATACCATAAAGTCGTAAGTCATCCTCATGTTTATGAAGATTACGTCTTGTCTTCTTATCAAATGTTGTTGTGTTAACCATAATCTGCTGGACTATACGCACTGTTTGTTCACTGTCTTCTCCATCATATAATGGATAAACAGCTGTTTTACTTGCATATCCACTTCCTCCACCTAGAAATACAGATCCATCACCTATGTACTCAACTGCAGTGAATGGTTCAACAAAGTACTTATTATAATTGTCATCAAAGTAGTTAATGGATTCTATAATATCCTGTTTAGTATATGGACAGATACTTGTATCAATAGTAACTGTAAATACAATGTCTGTACCAGGCTTTAAACATTCTCTTACTGAAGGTAAATTTTTAGCCCCTTTCTTAACATGTACATCTACTTTCTGAGCTAAAGTGAGATCTTCTACTGATAATGGTTCACTATCACTCACAATAAATCCAGCCATTATATCATTGACCGCATCATCAACCCTTGTATCAGGTCTATGTAATGTTCTAAAGGTTTTTGCTTCAATATCCTGGATATTTCTAGATAAATATCTCTTTTTGTTGGTTTCTTTTTCAAATACTTTCTCTTTGAACTGCTTTCTTTGAATCGTATAATCCTTTGAATGATTAATTAATCTATCTGCAAGAAAGATTGTTCTAAACATACCTTTAAGAGAACTACCAGGAACATAAGGGTTTCCATAAGGATCCTTTACAAACTCCAACATGACATTTCTTCTTTTCGTTTCTTCGATATCCCCTTTATCCAAGGTATACTTAATACATCTATCAACAATAGAATTATTAACATTATTCTTTCTTATCCAAGAACCTAGATGTTCATGTTCATCTAACATAAACGCTTCAAAAGAATTGAGCTTATTGATTTTCTTTAGTTCTAGATAAAACTTTGCAATATCAATGACTGCAATCTGATTATTCTTATAGAACAAGTATTCCTTCTTAGATAACTCTTTCCCACTCCCAATAAATACAGGGCCTAATACTTTTAAATGTATACGATAAGACTTTAAATAGTTCTTCATACTTCTACCCCCATAAATAATGGTTTAGCATACTTATACACAGGATGACTACCACCTGAAGAGACATTGTAAATATCTCCCTGGTAAGTCTTATTAAAGCAGGAACCTGATTTAAATAAGTAAATATCTTTCTTTCTACGTTGTTCTTTAGAATAAGTATATGAGTCTATGAAACCACTTCTTTTTACAAGTAAATAACGTGAATCATCTAAAACATCTTCTAATTCCTTATCTGTAGGAAGAGATACAGAGAGTGTCATGACTTCACCTTTTGTATTCAAACGTTTATTTAATTCTTTTGGCAATTCTACTGTATTATATCTGAAGTGTCCTAAACCAGAATTCTTCTTACCACCAATACCTGATAAGCTTAACATAGTGAATAACTCATCAAATAAGTGAAGTGTTTCTTTAGAATCATAACCTACAACTATATATAAACCATTGTGTTCTTCAAAGCGATAAATACCTACACGATAAGGAAGTGCTTCTTCATTTCCTCTAATTGATGCAGATGTTTTTAAAACATGTATACCTAATTTTTTTATATCAGAACCTTTCTCAATAGGATATTCTCCCTTAAGATACTGATTTAATAAAGAAACTTGTACATATTCTAGTTTCTTAAACTTCTTACGCATTGTCATATCTTCACTTTGAATGACTTGTTCAATCTTCTTCATTGGTTTAGGAATAAAGAACTCTTGATTCATATAAGGAAATGCATCAGAGAATACCAAATGATTCTCTTTAACACTATTTAATAATACATCTAACTTATCAATCTTAAGTGCTTCTATACATAAAGCAGAAAAGAGAGTATCTGCCTGAAAAGTGATTTCTGACTTTTCTAAAGAGTGATCACCAAAATGTACACCCTGTGTAAAAATCATTTTATAAATCTTATAGTTCATGGTGCCTACCACCTTTCATTATTGAGATACTTTACTTAAAATATCATTGATTTTATCTTCTACGCTCTTATCTAATTGACCAATTACTGTTTCTGCATATAAATCAGTGAATTTTACTTTACCATATCCTCTAGAACCACTACCGCCTAAATAGTCATACTGAAGCATCTTGAAAGCTTCTGCAATCAGTTCAATATCCTCATATAAGTCATCCATGTTATCCACTTCATAAAGGATATCTAAATCAAATTCTGAACCTCTTACAACTCTTTCAATCTGTCTAGGATTCGCAACTGCAGTAGCACGGTTAATAGTATTTTCAAACTTAACTTCTGTTAAGCTGTTTAAACCTTTCTTTCTTAGATCTTTATCATTCGAAAGAATCATATCAGAAATCTGGATTCTACTTTTTTTCACATTATCCTTTTCAGCACTACCAAATACTCTTTTGATTCTTTCACAATCCTGATCAGGTTTATCCGCAACTGATTCATTATAAGCTTTCGCAAGAAGTGTACGCATTTTACCTTTTAATGAACTTCCTGGAATCATTGGATAACCTGTAATCACATCTTTAATAACTGGAGAATCAACTGCACCAATTGCAGCAAAAGCTGATGAACCTCCAATATGCATTCCTGTTAATACTTCAATTGTTCCTGTAATCTGAATTTTTGTATACATAGTCCTACTGATCCTTTCCACCATGATATTTATGGAATGCGACTAATGCTTCCATATACTGATAATACTGAATATATTGTTTTCTAGTTTTAATACCTTTTAAGAAAGGAAGAAGCTTAGCTGTTTCAATAAAACTTTTCACTTTCTCATCTCGACCTGCTTCATAATAGAATCTTACTGTGAGATAACTTACTCTATCTAATAATTCTTCAGATAAGTTCTCTTCTGGGTATTCTAATACTTCATTAAGTATATCTGCAGACATAGCTAATAAGTTTCTAATTTGTGAAACTGTTAATAATCCAATAGGTTTCCCTCTCTGATTCTTTTTTGTTTTTAATTCTTTGATTGTATTTTCTACTTTATCTAGATCTAAACTCATAAACTACTCCTCTCTTTCTCTTATAGAATAAACAAATATATTAATAGCTGTCTTTAATTCACGACAGTCTTTTTCATTGCGATACCACTTATACATATGATCTGAGAATTCTTTATACGCTTCTTTTTCAGCTGTAGTTGCTTTAGAATTAGGTTCCATTCTTGCAAGTAAGTACACAAATCTCGCAAAGTTAATTCCTTCATTTCTCTTTCTAATTAATTCTAATAAGTGATATAAGAACGCTTTTTCTCTTTCTGTATCAGACTTATCACCATTCATAGATTTTCTAAAGAAATGATCTAATACAGCATATTTTTCTTTAATAACTCTTTCTGTAAAGTCATCCCAAGTATATGTACCATCACTAATATGATCATCTTTACCTTCTTTATGGTCTTCACCATCTTCAAATAGTGTAATTGAGTTCTTGCCTTCATGCCCTTTAGACTTATCTTCCATTTCTGCTACTTCATCGGCAATAACACTAATTGGATAAGTAGATGTATATAAACCAATACCACCTGATAAAGTAAGTGTATTTTCTGTATAAACCTTTAAAGAATCTTTAATATCAACAGCAAGTTCAATAACATCATTCCATGCACCAACTATAAACAAGTCATCTCCACCTGAATAAACAATAGCTGCATGACGTGGATGACCTTCTTCATGATTAATATAATAAGACCCTTTCTCTAGAATACTCTTGATATGATATTTAAAGAATAAAGATAACTGTCTTGATAATGTAGCAGTACGAGAGAGTGTCATATACTTATCTGGAAAACCTGCAATAAAGGCATGTCCTAAGTTATCTACATCCGCTCTGAGTACTGCAATTCTCTTGATACCTTTTGATTTCTCAGCTAACTTTACAAATTCATCTTCAGAATGGTAATCCCCTACCCATAGTTTTGTAGAAATACTTTTACCTGTATGAGGGTTATTCTTACAATAGGCTCTTACAAAAGAGTCATCGTTGACCATTCTTTCTTTTAAGGTTTCTTCACTATCAGATACAAGGTAATAGTCACCAGGTAATGGTAAACCTTGTTTCTTTTGTTGAGTAATAGAGAAGAAATCCATATCCATTAATTTCTTAGAGAACTTAATTAATGATTCACAAATAGAACATTCTCCATCCTCATTCACTTTACCTAGTCTCTTACATACTCTACATTCTCTTTCATAGTCATCTGCCTGTATCTTGTTTAATGCGATGATTTCAGCAGCTGTATAACGATGAGATTTATTTAATGAAAGCTTTGTAGAGAGTTCTCTATAAAGTGCTGAATAAGAACCATTTGGTTCATTCTGTAAATCTTTACTACTGCAAGGAACATAAGCACCTGCAATATATAAAGCTGTTTGGAAATGTTTTAAGAACCACTTATTCACATTTTTGATTTCTTCATCAAATATTGTTTGTGTTTCTTTTGTATTAGGCAGAATCATATAACAATGACCACCACCACTATAAATAAGATTAGCACGTGAGAGATGAAATTTATCTAATAGTGTATCAATAATATGTTCCATCATTATTTCTAGATAGAAAGAACGTGAACGTAATGATTTTAATGCACTCTTAGTTGTAATAGTATAAATAAACTTCTGTATTCCAGAAATATCTAATGAAGCTAGTAAGAATGCTTTCTTAGCATAGAATAAAGACGCATTCTTATATAACTCTGTCTTATAATCAGTAATATTCTGTTCCTTTAAATAGGCATAGATAGCACTTGCGAATGCAGCTGTGAGCTTTACATGATCATAAAGTGATATATCATCCACTTCTTTCTTTGATGTAGAAGAAGGAACAAATGATAAATTTGCTTCTAATACTTCTAATAATGAATTGATATAAGCATGATCTTTTAAATCTAATCCATTCAAGTTAGAAGATATATTACTCAGTATTTCACTGTATTGTGATGCATTAAATTCTGTTTTTGTATGAGTAGGATAGTTGATATTATCCTTTAAACTTCCTGCATGATAGTATAAATTACCTTTATTCCCATTTAAGAGATTAAATACAGGTTGTAATGCAGTATGTATTTCAAATCCTTTGTCTTCTATTTCTTTGTTTCTTCTATCTGCACCTGATGCGATATTATCCGCAATATAAGTAATATAAGCAATAGAATCATCTTCAATAGAAGATTGACGTAAAGCACCAGCATGATGATATCTTACTGCATTTAGGATATCTTTATCATCTGTATAGTTCTTGAGATACTCATAACCACTTTGACTGTGTTTACGACCATCCATTCCTTTTCTATAAACAACTTTACCTATATCATGAAGCAAGCTTCCTATGATGATTTTAGTTTCATGATCTGTCATTCATTATCCCTCCTTATGATTTGTATAGCACCCATTCCTAAACCTGTTTTAATACCTACTCCAGAATATTCCCCAAATTCTAGTAATAGTCTTATAAATTTTGCAGCTGTATCTGTACTTGTGATTTTAATGGTCATAGTACCAAAGAAAGAAGGAATCTTTACTCCCTGTAATGGGAATAAATAGGAGCGAAGATTATATTTTACTATCTCACTTCCTTCTACAAGCATATCTAATGTATCTTCATCAAACATACTGGCTTCTTTAAGTACAGAATCATATTTATTCATTAGACTCTGATAAATTAAGCGTAAATCAGGATAGTTGATATATCTGCCATAGCTTTTAAAAGACATAGGTGTGAGTATTTTTATTTCTAAATATCTTTCTGCAGGTTTATTGTAGAAGTGATCCATTAATTGTTCCTGGGATACCATCTTTAACTGTTTAGAAACAAATAAAATGGGTTCTTTTTCTTTGTTTAAAGTAATCTGTTGGATAGAATCATCCAGTATTGGATTCATCATATAGTGTGATGAATCATCATCACATGTACATATTGTCCAATATACTTTGTCTTTGTCTTTATAAACATACTGGCTATAAGGATGTCTATTCTGTTGATGAAGAATAGATACATAGTCCGTATCCATTAATTCAAATAGTGCTCCCTGAAAACAAGAAGATTTTCTAAAGTCTATTTTGTCTGTAGCCAGTTCTATTTTTAGTTTCTTATACATTAGATGCCCTCCTCAACAATGTATGCGCTTACTACATTATAACATAATATCTATTGTTTCCTTTCATCCACCATCCGATAATTGTAACTTTCATTGTTTAAATGAGATGAATATTTTATCGAATAGTTCATTATATAGTATTTTGTTTCGTTTTCAAATAGTTATTTAAAATTTAATAAAATTTAATAAAAATAGGGAATAAAAATACTCCTTTGCAGTATGAGTAAAGGAGTAAATTAGAATATCAGATAAAGTATGTGATGAAGAAACAATTAGAGAAAAATTAAGAAAACCATATATAAACTCCAACAATGAAACAAGATGTTTAAGTACTTTATAGGTTATTGAACATTTATAAACATTGTCAGATTTTAAATAAAAACATCCTCTAGGGGATGTTTTCTTTATGTGTCCCCTAAAGGGGTTAACTATTATGAATTGAAGATTGGTATGCCTGACGCTGAAGAAGACCAGAGTTAGTTTCCGTCCCCAACATGGGTTAACTATTACGAATCAGTTTATCAAATGGGAAGATGAAGAACCTACATCAATTCAAGAGTTTCCGTCCCCAACAGGGGTTAACTATTATGAATATTATATTCAATGAAGCAGTTGAACTTATGAAAAATGGAAAGAGTTTCCGTCCCCAACAGGGGTTAACTATTATGAATTAGTTGCAATGCTTATGGTAATAGTGGTCAACTACATAGGTTTCCGTCCCCAACAGGGGTTAACTATTATGAATATGATATTGCACCATATGATAACTATGTGCAATACACAAAGTTTCCGTCCCCAACAGGGGTTAACTATTATGAATTTGATGGAATAGAGTTTGGACAAACAGATATGGGAAACTATTGTTTCCGTCCCCAACAGGGGTTAACTATTATGAATAGGGCACAAGCATACACACATGAGATAAGCAAAAACGGGTTTCCGTCCCCAACAGGGGTTAACTATTATGAATTGTAGAACGTGAACTACTAGAGAATATCAACACTGGTTTCCGTCCCCAACAGGGGTTAACTATTATGAATCATATTAATCAACTCCTTAAATTGATAAATGAAATAAGTTTCCGTCCCCAACAGGGGTTAACTATTATGAATCCGTTCAATGCTTGAATGGTAGGAGAAGCACCCTCAGCAAGTTTCCGTCCCCAACAGGGGTTAACTATTATGAATAGGCGATAGTACTGATTTATCAATACTTTTAGACAAGTCAGTTTCCGTCCCCAACAGGGGTTAACTATTATGAATAAAAAGTTAAAAATGTGTTAGAATAGTATTTGTAAAAGAGAGTTTCCGTCCCCAACAGGGGTTAACTATTATGAATCCTTACCTACAAAACCCTGATAAACACTAGCTAAAATAACCAAAATGCGTGGCAAAACTATTTTTTGTAACCATAGCCTTAAAATCTCCTACAAAACCTCGATTATTCCTAGTATTTATCAATAGCGTGGCAAAAAGTATAAATAAAAGTGTTCCTACATCATTAAGAACACTCTTATCATACTTTAGTTAATCAATTCTTTCAATAACAACATCAACTGTTCAACCAATAAACACTACCTAATCATTAAGTAAGTACTATTAGAAGTCTATTTCATATTTCAAAATACTTTTAGCTTCATTTTGTGCTTCACTTGATACTGTAGTATTACCTGCCATCTTCAAACTTTTCAATATCATATCTACCTTCACGGCATCAGTTTCCTTTAATCCTGATGAACTACTTAATTTAATATCTAATGTCTGATGGTTTATAGGTCCTCTAGTATCCATACGCATCGCAATCAAATTCAGTATATTAGGGTCATACTTCAGATATCTTACATGAGGCATGACTGGTTCATGTCCAGGAAAACTCATTTCAGCTGCAATATCCATTCTATCATACTTCTGCTCTGTCGCATTCATTTGCACTGAACCATTGCCCTTTTTATGAATTGATCCTTTTCCATTAGCACTCTTCTTACTTAAAGTGGTTTTTTCTTTTATATATGTAACTCTAAAATATTTAGCACCTAAATCTTGCGCAATCTTTTGTAATTCACTCACACGTGCCTGTTTCAATCGATCAAAGTACTCATCTAGCACAATATAACTATCACCATCTGTAGGATCCATATAGTAGAAATTCACTTCATCATTCGGATAGAAATTTAATCCAAACTTATTGACTGAATCCTTAAAGATATTCATCCATCTTTCACCTTTACAAGTAGCCCAATACCCAATAGAACCCTTGCATACTTCTATGTCGAATTTCTTATCTCTTTCTACAATTCTAATTAGTCTTGAATAGCGCATTCCATTTAAATCTTGAAAGAAAATTGGCTTTAATCTATTTAAATCCCATTGACGTTTACCTTCTTCAATTGTTTTAGCTAAATTCTGAGCTACATCTGATGCATCATCCCAAAATTCTTTTGCTTTTTCTACTGCAACATCGCCTAGTTCTTTAGCATGCTTATCTAACTCTGCATCAGTAACTGCTTTGACTACTTTCACTCTTGCATCATCAATCATTTTATTGACCTTCATAAGTTCTTCCCTCCTACATACCTTTTTCTTTTCTTATTTGTTTAATTTGATCTTTATATGTTTGATTATTCTCTTCACTCTTTGCTGGAATAGAATATCTCTGTATATATTCTATCACTTTCTTTTGTTCCTCTAAAACTCTAATCGTATAATTGATTTTATTTACTTTCTCTTCTATTACAGTTTCCTGCTTCATTCCTTCTAGAATCAGTTTTATTTCTTTTAAATCTAACCCCATTTCCTTGTACCATAAGATTTTCCATAGTCTTTCCATTGTCTCATCATCATAAAGTCTATAATTATTCTTTGAGCGCTTAACAGGTAATATACCTTCATCATCATAATATTGTAATGTACGCTTACTGACTCCTGATAACTTACTCACTTCTTCAATCTTTTTAAACACTTTTTACATCCTCGTAACTTGAGGATACGCTATCACGTAAACGTGATAGCAATACCCGCCCTACGAATCTCCTTTCTATTAGAGCGGATGTAAAAATCGCGTAAAAAAAGATGGGCAAAAATGCCCATCTTGAGTCTTATGCGTGTTTATTTCTTTTTTTACGTCTTTCTTTTCTATTCTTAGGTACAGGTGCTTCTTCCTCTATACCTACTACTGTTGTTTTCGCAATATAGTCATGAATAGCTCTTCTAGAGCCTGTATTATAGACCATCACACCTGAGATAATAGTTAGTATTGCACCAATAGCTGTTAAGTAATATTCAAAATAGATTCCTGTCGCAAGAGTCAACATCTGTCTTAAATAACGACTCACAATCATAGATACACTTTCAATAAGTAATAAGCCAACAATGTTTCTTAATACAAGTGTTTTGATATCTAGTGGCTGCCAGTCTAGTCTGACAATCTTTAATTTCATAATCTTCTTACCAAGTGTCTGCCTGGATACACTTTATATGGGATATATACAAAATAGATTACTGCAACTACTAAGCATAATAATCCTGCGACATAACCCCACCATTTAGGAAATCCTAAAGCGGCAAATACATATAAATCACTAAACATATCATCACGTTTAGTGACCATGCTGTAGATTGCGACGGCAGGTAATCCGCAAAGGATACCTCCAATTACCCAGTCTAAAACATACGCAAATACTCTAGAGGCAAAAGGGACTTTAGATGGCTATCTATCTAGCCAGAATGTTAGTTTGTTCCATAAAATACGCATAAGACAATCTCCTTCTATTTATTATATAAGTAATCCATTGCTTTCTTGAATCGTTTTAATCCCTCTTCAATCTTAGAGCGAGGACAACCTAAGTTCATTCTTAAATACTTTGCACCATTTTCACCATAGATTTCACCTTTCATAATGGCGACTCCTCCTACATTCACAAGTGCATCCTGAATCTCATCAGAAGTGAATGGGACATCTCTTGCATCAATCCAGGCAAGATATGTGGCTTCTGGTCTTTGGAACTTGAAGTCTTTTAATTCATCTCTTATAAAGTTTTCTACAAGTTCCATATTTCCACGAATATATTCATTTAACTGATCAATATAATCATCACATTCAGTATAACCAATCATAGTGGCATACATACCAAATATACTTGCTGAATTAAGAAAATCTCTTCTTCTTGTTACACCTAGGAATTCATCTCTGATTTTTTCATCAGGGATAATAACATAAGAGCCTATGAGACCTGGTGTATTTAATGTTTTACTTGAAGAACTTGCTGTAAAGATATCTTTATATTCACCATAGTATTTCATTAATGGATGATGTTTCGCATCTTTAATTCTAATATCCATATGAATTTCATCTGAAATGATCTTTACCTGATATTTCTTACAAATTTCAATCATACGATGCATTTCCTCATCACTCCATATTCTACCTGTTGGATTATGAGGTGAACAAAGAAGTAATAGAGTACTTTCCTGAGCCTGCTTTTCAAATACATCAAAATCAATCTTGAATGTACCCTCTTCCTTTATCAGATGATGTGAAAGAAGTTCTCTATCATTTTCTTTAATCACATTAATAAAAGCATCATACATAGGGTTCATAGTCAATACCTTGTCATGAGGTTGACTTAATAAACGAATGAGTAATGACACAGAATACATCACAGATGGGCTATAAAGAATCCAGCCTTCTTCCATATCTGTATCAAATCTTCTTTTGAAATAAGTAGTAATAGAAGATTTGAAATCATGATGATTCCATCTTGTATAACCATAAATCTGATGATCTGCTACTTCATGAATCTTTTTTGTGATTGGTTTAGGAATAATAAAATCTGTATCAGAAATAGAGAATGGTATTAAATCCTTCTTATTAAAACGGTCTTCAATATAATCCCATTGTGTACAATAAGTACCTAAACGATTATGTACTTCATCAAAATCATAATGCATACTATTTTTCCTCCAGTATTATATAGTCCTTAGTTGTTTTATTAAGTGGAACACCTACTCCATTTTCAATAAGGACATCATCTTCTATTCTAATGCCACCTACTCCAGGTATATAAATACCAGGTTCACATGACATCATCATACCTTCTTTTAAAACTGTCTGACTCTTACTATTTAAAATAGGTCCTTCATTACTATCAGTCACACCTATTCCATGTCCAAGTCCATGATCAAAATACTCACCATAACCTGCATCAACAATCACTTGTCTCGCAGCCTGGTCACAAACACAAGCAAGAGCGCCTTCTTTAATAGCCTTTAAACCAGCAAGCTGTGCTTCTAATACAACATCATAGATTTTCTTGTAACGTTCCTCAGGTTCACCAATAAAACATACACGTGTCATATCTGATTGATAATTATCATACTGAATACCAAAATCAATCATAATAGGTTCATGTGCCTTCACTCTTCTATCAGTTGGTCTACCATGAGGTAAAGCTGTTCTTTCACCACTTGATACAATCGTATCAAATGACATCTGCTGTGCACCTGATGCAATAGAGTAATATTGAACTAAAGCACTGATTTCATACTCAGTCATACCAACTCGAATATGTTCAATGACCTTTGAATAGATATCATCTGTAATCGCAATCGTTTTTCTCATTGCAGCTATTTCTTCAGAGTCTTTCACAATTCTTAAATTCATTATATCTTCATCTAATAAACAAATATCAACACCCAATTGTTTCATTTGTTCATATTCATTAACTAGTACTTCATCCGCTTCTACACCTAAATTCTTACAGTTCTCTTCCTTAAGTAGTCTTTCTACTGCAGCTAAATAGTTACGGCCTGTTGTATGAGGATTATGAAGAACGATTTCTAAATCAAATTCTGTTTCTCTTGCTTCTGTAAGATATCTACCATCTAGAATCAAATAACCCTTAGATTGTGTAATCAGAATCTTACATCCACTTCCTGTCATTGTAGACATCCACTTCTTCATTGTTTTGCTTTTGAGTAATAAAGCATCTATGTTCTTCTCTTTTAAATAGTTCTGAACTATATCTATTCTTTTAGCCATATGTATATACCTCTTATAAAAATATAAGGGGGCAAGCGAATGCCTGCCCCTTTGATATTAAAAGTCTAAGTCTAAATCGTCTAAAATTGCAGCATCTTCGTCTGAAATAACATTATTAGTATCTTTCTTTTTAACATCTTGTCCATAACGTTTTTCATAAATCTTGAAGAATGGATACCACACAACAATTGATGCAATCATCTGAGCCGCATTGACTACAATAGACATCATGTCGAAGTTAGTTAAGTAACCTTCTAAGAATACACCAACGTATGGAGGTGTAAAGATAGATTTTTCCATAATTCCAAAGTACATAGCGAAACCACCAAAGCTTCCGATAATTCCACCAAAGATTACGTAAGGAATAAAGAATATAGGGTTTAATACGATTGGAGCACCAAATAGGATTGGTTCATTGATACCAAATAATGCTGGAATAAGGGCAACACGTCCTACCTGTTTTAAAGCCTTGTTCTTAGATAATAAGCACCAGAATACTAATCCGATTGTTACACCAGTACCAGTGAAGTTACCGAATGCTGATTCAGGACCTGGGCAGTAGAAATGAGGTAATGGCTGTTTAGCTAAGCTCGCAGCGATATTGTCAGCTAAGAACTGAGTTGAGATTGGGCTTGTGATAGGGCTTAATACTGATGAATGAATACCAAAGAAGAATAATAAGCACTGAAGCATTTTTAAGAATAAATAAGCAATTGGGTTATCCATTGAACCTACTAAAGGTGCGAATAACTTAGTAAAGATTAAAGGAGGCATTGTATTGAATACATTGATACATACAATACGTATGATTAAGAAGAAACCAATAACAATCACTGATAATGGAATCATTTCAAATGATCTAGATACGAAGTCAGGAACTGATTCTGGCATCTTGATGGTGAATTTCTTCTTTTTACACCAGCGGAATAATTCAACCGCAATAATAGATGCGAACATAGCCGCAAATAGACCCTTAGGACCAAAGAAAGTAGTATCTAATCCTCCACCTTCTTTTGTCTGGTAAGTCATAATAAAGAAAGAGATTAATGCCATGCTGACAGCACCAGGAACGTCCTGTTTATAGCTGTTAGCTAAATGATATGCAATAATGATTGATACATATACTGACATTAAAGCCATACCTACATTGTATGGAATGTAGATTAAATCAAGATTCTTTAAGATCCAAACTGATACAGGATGTTTTGCACCGATCATGTTTGGGATAGCTTCTGGAATCAAACAGAAACTACCAATGATTAATAATGGTGTTAAGGCAACCATTGATTTTTTAATAGCACTTAAATGAACCTGTTTATCCATCTTGTTTGCAAGTGGAGTCAAGTATTTGTTCATAAATGCTTCGAATTTATCAAACATTTTAGTCCCTCCAAATTATTTTTTATTTTGCCATGTCTGCTTTTCTACGTGCGATTAATACCTGTTTCATAACAGTTGCACCATCCATTTTTCCATATACTTCTTGATCAACGATTACATATGGAATATGGTATGGTTCAATAATTGGCTTGATGAAGTCCAATTTATGCACAATCTGTGGTCCAATAACTAATACATCGCAGTCTTCTACTTCACTCTGTAAGATATCTACTGGAATCGCAACAAAGCTGAAGTCATCTTCATTTAGCTTTGCACTCTTCTTAACGATGGCTTTCATGCTGTCCATCAACATAGTTGTTGAGAGACCACCTGCACAACATAATACGATTTTCATTTTACTTTCCCTCCTTTGCTTCAAAGATTGTTATTAACTCTTCAATTAGATCCCTTGCTAATTGAGATGTCATGTAATGGTCCTGAGCATGAACCATTAATAACCCAATTACTGGCTTTTCTTCAGTGTCTGACATTTCAGCCTGAATAAGCTTAGTCTGAATAGAATGTGCTTCGATGTCTATTTTTCTTGCTTCATCTAATAGTCTTCTCGCTTCATCATATTCTCCTGTTTTTACTTTCTTCAATGCTTCAAAAGCCATAGATTTGCTTTGTCCTGATGAAGAAATGATTCCGGTAATTTGTCTTTCCATTTCAGTCATGTTCTTAACCCTCCGTAATAAATGTTGTCATTGCCTGATATTGTGAATTATCTATTTGTATTAATTTACAAATCAATTGAATCAAATGCTGTAAGTCATTGCTATGAACCATTGAATAAGATCCATGACAATAACGTAGTGGAATACCTAATACAAGTGCTAAGCGTCCTCCCGCTTCTAAATGTGCATTACCTGCATCTGTTCCTCCACCCTTAAACATATCACACTGATAAGGAATGTTATTCTTATCAGCCACTTCTTTAACATAGGCCAATAGTTTTCTATTAGGAGCCATTGTTTTATCATAATGAACAATCATTGGACCATGTCCAATCAATCGGGTATTTGTATAGTTCTTTACAAGTTCTGGATTATTTGCGACATCAATCGCATATACGATATCTGGATTAATAAGATGTGTAGCTGTTTTTGCACCACGTACACCGACTTCTTCACTACTTGTTGCAACGAAGTATAAGTCATGTTCATTGAACTTCACCTGCTTTAAGGCTTCTGCAAGTACATAACATCCTGAACGGTCATCCATTGCTTTACCCATATAAACATGAGGCTGAATTTGACGCATACTTGATGCAAAACAGACCATATCACCAATAGAAATACCAAGTTCTTTCACTTCCTGGGCTGTTTCACAGCCAATATCCACATACATATCTTTAACCTGGCCATTACTATCCTTAGTCACATTCAATAAGCCTTCATACTTACGTCCATCAGATGTTGTCACACGCACAATCTGCATTTCCTTACTCTTATCTAACACACCACCTAATGGCATTAAATAGAGGAAACCAATATCTGAGATATATCTCACTTCAAATCCGACTTCATCCATATGTGCACAAAACATGATTTTTAAAGGATTTAAACTACATCCCTTTTTATGAAAAATCACACTGCCTAAAGAGTCACAATAGACTTCGTCACAATAATCTTTTAATTCATGATAGAGAATATTTCTTACTTCATCTTCACATGATGCAATACTATCTGCATCACTGAGTCTTTTAAGTAATTCATCATTCATGTTGAACACCTCCTAACTCATCTAATACTGCCATCATTTCTTCAAATGACTGGACTTCTAAAATTCTTTCTATATATTTTGGTTCATGCATAAGCGCATAGAGCTTCTTTGTAAGAACCTTATACATTTCTATCTGATCCTTTCTTAAACAAACCATGAATACGAGTTTGACTGTTTTTCCATGAGATTCAAATGGTTTCTTTAAGATTCTTACAGATATCATGTTTTTTAATGCATCTGTTTCTAATGGGTGAGGAATACAGATTCCATTCATGTAAATCGTACTAACATAGGATTCACGTTCTAATACAAGATCCGCAAATCCCTTCTTACCATAGCCTTGTTCTTCTAATTCAATCGCCATACGATAAATCAATTTCTCATAATCATCATCTTCATCTATCTTAAAGAAATCTTTAGAGAAGAATGACTGATACATTGGTTTATCATTGATCAACGTATAAGGATCATAGTCATCTGTCTGTAAGATCTGCTTAATACGCTGTAAATCCTTATCATCCAGTAATTCCTTGATATAGATAGTAGGTGCCTTGATATCAAAAGAAAGTGGCATAATTGTAAATACAAGGTCAGGACAATAATCTAGTAAAGCATCCTGTTGTAAGAATGAGAATGTCTTGACTGTTGCTTTTGGAAAAAGTGATTCTATCTGCAGTTTGATCATATAAGCACTGCCTCCTCCAGAGGAACAAACCACACCAATACGATCATAAAGCTGTAGTTTTTGTTGTTTTTCCTTTTCCATATGTCCTGCAAAATGCATAGCGACAAACCCGACTTCATCAAAGGTTGGCTTAACATCATAGAGTTCATGAAGCATATCACAGAACTGTATGGCGATATTAAATACGACTGAATTGGTAATACTTAATTCGTTGGCTAATTCATTCTTATAGGAAATCTTGTCATGAAGACGATCTATAAGTAATGTGACATGGATAAGTAACATCTTCTTAAAGTCTTCATCCTGTAAGAATGTTGTTTCATACATTTCATCTGTTTTCTTTAAGAAGTCATTGATGACTTCTTCGAGGTTGGTACATTTAAAACCAATATTTTCTAAACGTTTTCTAAGATTCTTATTTAAGATTGTAATCAATCCATCAATGCTTTCATTAGAGAACTCAACATGATAGAGACCTTTCAACACATCAATCACTTTTTTAGCTAAGCGATGGATTGTGATATCTTGATATATGTAGTCTTCATCCTGTTCACTATGAGTAGAAGCACTATAAACCATAATTTTTAAATAGTTTGTAATGTTAAGTAACTCATTGTAGTTTACATTCACATTTTCCTGCGTAAGTAAACCTATAAAAGATTGTTCGACAAACTTAAAATCTCTTGTGACATCATTGACTGCTGTCTGAATAAAGAAACTGCCGTTGATGTATTCTTCTGTAAGGTACATCTTAAAATCTTGGTCCAAGCCGTTGATTTTAATTCCATAGTGTTGTTTTCTTTCGATTTCAAAATGATACACCTTCGCAATTCTTTCTACGATATGCATATCATTCTTGATCACTGTCTTAGAAACCTGAAAGATATCCGCAATCTTATTCATTGAGATATAATCTTCTTGAATGGCAAGATATGATAATATATGCGCAGGTCTTTCATTAGTAGAAACATAGAATGTTTCATTCAATGTTTCTAAGAAATCATTGAACAATGTTTCATTGGTGATTTCTAATAAGTATCCCTGTTCTCTTTTCATATGAAGCAGGAATCCTTTACGTGGAGAAATGCGCATGAGATAAGAAATATCATTTTGAATTGTTCTTTTGGAAACATTGAATTTTGTCACAAAGTAATTCGTTGGCAGATATTTAGAATTGTCTCTGAGTTCTTTAAGTATTGAATATAATCGCACGTTTCTCCCTCCCTACAATCACATTATAAAAAGTATGCCCTTCCAACAAAAGGCAACCTTCTTCATATATACGTGCAATAAAATGTCCTTTAGTGATATTTTACCATACAGTTTTTTTAAAGTAACTTTCATAATGATTGGGGGAGATGTATGATTAATGAAGAGGTGATGCCAATGAAACATATCTATAATAAGTTAGTCAGAGATCGTATTCCTGAAATCATAGAGAATGATCATAAGACTTGTGTAACAAGAAAACTCAATGATGATGAATATCTCAAATGTTTAAAAAATAAGTTATTAGAAGAGTGTCATGAGGTAATGAATGCTGAAGGTGAAGATATTAAGAAAGAAATAGCAGATGTATTAGAGGTATTAGAGGCACTAGAAAATACACTTCATATTGATCAGCAGGAAATAATGTCTATTAAAGAAAAAAAAGCACACAATAATGGTGCTTTTGATAAGAAGATCTATCTGGAATATGTAGAGGATTCTTATGAATAAGTATATACAGGACTGGCTTGATGTGATTGAGTATATGAATAATGATAATACATATAAGTTAGCCTGGGGACGTGCTATTCTTGAAAATGTTTATTCACTTAATTTTGTAGAAGAAAATAATGTGATTACATTTGATGCAATAGCACATAAGATGGTGAAGTATTACTGGAATCAGACATTCTTCTTTAATCTAAGACAAGGATCTAATATCAAAAAGAAACCTGTCATAGTCCAACAGGTTGATTTACTTATCGATAAGTATAAGGATTTATCTGGGTCTTCTATTCCTACCTGGTTTGATAAGGCTGAACTTGTGTTAAATACAGAAGAAGACTTTTATAAAAATGTATTAAAGAAATGTGCAAGAAAGCTGAAGGATGATGTATCTTGGCGTTTTATGAATGTGAATAAGGAAACTAAGAATCTATATGTTCTTAATAAAGATTATCTCTACATATCGATCAATAAAGAACAGGTATTGTTGTTGAAGGAGTATGGTTTTGTCTTATCACAACTACTCAATTACAAATGGGCACAGTTATTAGAGAAGTTCAATAATGCCCCACGTATTACTTCTAAAGTAAAAGGTATCTCTGATAATCAAATCAGAAGAAATAATCTCACTAAATATAAAAACATCTTACTTGAAAATATGAATCAACCAATTGATTTTTATACAGGAGAAAAATTAAAACCTGATGATATCAGTGTAGATCATGTGATTCCTTGGTCATTTATGTATAGTGATGATATCTGGAATCTTGTTTTGACTTCTAAGAGTCATAATTCTTCTAAGTCCAATCATATACCTAGTAAAGAAGTGATTGAACAACTGAATCAAAGAAATAAAGAACTCGTAGAAACAATCAACAATAGTAAATACAAAGAAGAACTCAATATTGCGATTACGCATAGTTATGTGGATCAGTTCTATCTCTCAATGAAACTATAATTTTTTCTAGTTTTTTGAATTTTATTGAATTTATGTATAGAGTTTTCTACAATAATTATAGAGGAACTTAATTGATATTAAGCTGACTCCTTAAATAAAAAAGCCTATTGAGATGCTCATCTCGCCAGGCTTTTTTAGTTTGTATAAAATAATATTTATAAGGGGTTTTATTTTTAAATTTTTATTTGATTTTTTGTATTCAATTGCATTGCGACAAGGATTTTATTAGTATACTTATAGAATGTTTTTTTCATAATATATTTTCCTTTTTGTCTGGCCTGTCTATTCATTAGACAGGCTCTTTTCTTGAATACATTTAAGCAGGTCTTCGGGCGTGACCTTATATAATCTTGATAGGGCAATAAGATTGGTTGTATTGGGATCACTTGTTCCGTTCTCCCATTTAGAAACAGCTTGTCTACTTACACCTAATGTTTCTGCAACAAACTCTTGAGTCATCTTACAACGGAGACGGTTTTCTTTAAGGGATTCTCCTAAAGATTTCGCATTCACTTTTTTCTCTTCTCGTACATCTTTAGAATTAATATATTTCTTAAGAGCTTTGACTATCAATATGAAGAGATAAACAGCTGCACAAAATAAGCAAATCATAAATACAATATACATGATGGCAATAATATAATTAATCACTTCATAGTTCATATCTCTCTCCTTTCATCTATTTTGTTCCATAACTCTTGATTTGATTTAAAGCACGTTGTGGAACTTTCGATTCAGATATAATCCTTTGGTTGATGACTATCTTCTTCTTTGTTTTTAACTTGATGTAAGTTCCTGGACAATAAGAGTCTGCATGAATAAATGTCACACACATTGACTCTCCTAATGCATTATAACAAACAAGAACATATTCTTTACCAATGGGTTGTTTATGACCAAAATCATCGATGAGCCATGATTCTCTATTCACATCCACACGAGGAATCTGTGTATAGTAGCAGTCAGATAAAGTATGGTCAGTACTGTAATATCTATTTACTGCAATTGTTACTATACCAATTAAAATAATAAATACAAACAATATGACCTTCTTTTTCATATTCACCCTTCTATTCTCCTTTTTGTTGAATAATGCAATAAAAAATAGACTTCCATGATCATGCAGGAAGATATTGGTTACTATGTCAAAAGGATCATGAAAGTCTTTATAAGATTCAGTTGGGGTTATAGTTTAAGCAGGATGTCACTAAAGACTGATGTTGACTACAAAATGAAAGCTTCACTACATTTGAAAGAATTATCCGGTTATTTATTCTTCTGTATATTCTAGGAAATTGAGAGTATCCACATTAATGATTTAATCCTATTATGAGTGGAAAGAAGTCGAGAAATGTATATCTCTGGATTAAATAGCAAAAAAAATTGAATGATTTAATAACCCCAGAATCTTATTGGCATACTTATTCATGATTCAATCAAAGAGTTCCCTCCTTAATCTCTTTGATAGTTCCATATTCTATGATGCAATGGTGCGTGACAAGTCCTTTTAAGTGGTTGATACAATGACTAGAGAGCAGTATCGTAATACCTTCTTTATTGAGTGCAAGAAGAAGCTGTCTAATAGAAGCTATTTCGTCATTATTGAGATCTTCCATTGGTTCATCAAGTAGGAGAATAGCTGGATGCCCTAAGAGAGCTTTCGCAATCGCAAGACGACATTTCATTTCGTGTGAGAAGTCACGATAAAGTAACTGTTGGTCCTGCAAGCCCACGAGAGATAGGACATGTTCAACTTCTTTTTTGTCATGAATACCTTTTATGAGACAGTGGTAGTAAAGGTTTTTAGATGCATTCAAATGATTAAAGAAGTGGCTGTTGACAGCATAGCCTATTCTTTTTCTATTACGTCTTAAATACTTTTCTTGAGTACTTTCTAGAATACTCACTTGTCCTTGATCATAGTAGGTTTTACCAAGAATGATTTTAAAAAGAGTTGTTGCCTGTTTCCCCACTATGCCATATATTTCTCCATACTTCACTGTGATGCTGATGTCGTCTAATAAGGGATATCTATTAGATATATGGTTGAGTGAGATTGCGTCCATTTTTTCAACTCCTTTTCATGAATAGTGCCTCAACAAGAATATTACGAAACCGCAGTTTCATCCACCAACTATCACGTAAACTTGAGTTGACATTTGTAGTTTTCCTCGGAAATAAAAAAGCCCCAGAACGGGGCTATACATCAATTTTCTAATAATGATGTAGAAGATGATATCGCAAATATAAATGTAGAACCATTATGAATAAGTGATGTTGTACTTGCAGGTAAGACACCAAACATACCTAATAGAATCAATCCTGTGTTCAATGTAACTATTTTTCTATAGTTACTTTTTATACGTTTCATTAATAATGCTGATAATTGTTTAAATACGACAATTTCTTCTAGTGAAGAAGATGTTAATGTAACATCTGCAAGTTCTCTCGCTATATCTGAACTATCCTGTAAAGAAATAGAGACATCTGCACAAGACAAGGCTGGGGTATCATTAACACCATCACCAACCATCACAACAATATGTCCTTCATCTTTGAGTTTCTTGACATAATCGGCTTTGTCTTCTGGTAATACACCTGCAAGATAGCCATCAATATTGAGTTCTTCTGCAATATGCTTAGCCGCATTCTCACTATCACCTGTTAACATGATGATATTCTTAAAACCACTACTTCTTAAATTTTGAATAGTTTCTTTTGCTTCTAATTTGAGTGGATCATAGATAGAAATAATACCAGCGAGTTCTCCACCTATTGCGAGGAATATCAAAGAACTGGCACCTTCACTTTGTAAGTTATTGATGAGTGTTTCTATTTCTTCTGTTTTAGTAATATGTTCATCTTCAAATACAAAATGATCACTACCAATAATAGCACGCTGATCACGATAAATAGTCGCAATACCATGCGCAATAATATACTTTACTTCAGCATGTTCTTCTTCATGATGCAAATGTTCAGATGATGCCTGTTTTACTATCGCATTCGCTACACTATGTGGGAAATGTTCCTCTAAACAAGCTGCAATACGTAATACTTCTTCACGTGTATAGTTACCTATTGGTGTAACCTTCTGTACAAATGGCTGAGCATTTGTAAGAGTTCCTGTTTTATCAAAGACAATCGTATCTGCCTGATCCATTGCTTCTAGGTATTTACCACCCTTAACCATAACAGAATGACGTCCTGCTTCCTGCATTGCACTAATAACAGAAATAGATGTAGAAAGCTTAATTGCACATGAATAATCCACAAGTAATACAGAAGAAGCACGTGTAAGGTTTCTTGTGGCAAGTAATAATCCAAAGAAAGCCACAAAACTATAAGGGACAATCGCATCAGCTAAATGTTCAGCCCCTGATTGGATACCAGCTTTCAGTGATTCGTTTGTATCAATCATATCTACAATCTTATTAATACGGCTTTCTAATTGTAGATTTCTTACCTTGATATAAATCTTACCTTCTTCTACAACAGTACCTGCAAAAACAGTACTTCCTTGTTTTACCATCTTACTTAATGGTTCACCAGTAAAGCTTGATTCATTAATCATGGCTTCACCATTTACTACTTCACCATCTACTGGAACCATAGAACCTGTCTGTACGACTACAATATCTTCTTTCTGTAAATGAGTTGTAGGAATCTGTTTTTCTTTTCCTTCTTCTAATACCCATACTTTATCAATATTGACAGACAATGTTTCTTTAAGCTGTAATGATGTTGTTTTCTTTGTATAGTCTTCAAGTAATGAAGAGATATTCAATAAGAACATGATATTACGTGCTGTACCCCATTGTCCTGATAATAAAGAAACAGAGATACTTGTGGCATCAAGTACTGGTACATCAATACGTTTATGTACAAGAGAATTAAGTCCTTCTTTCACATACTGGATGGTATGATAAATGGTTAATACGTTTCTTACTGGTAATGGTAAAAACCATTTAGAAGCATATCTTCTTGCGATGATTGCAGTGAATTTTCCAATGTATTGATCGTTGATATCACGATGATCTATAAGATATTTGTTTTCTTTAATGATCTTTTCATAGGGTGCATCATCAAAGTGAGGGATATCTAAAGAGTTGATTTTGTCAATCAAAGCATCTCTTTGATCAACACTGTAAGTGAATAAAATAGAACCTGTTCTTTCATTGACATCGGCTGATTCAACCATATCCCATTTACATAATGCGAAATGTAAGGCAAGTGCCTTATTTCTAGAAAAGCGATAACGTCCATAACGTATTCTCATACGTCCTGGTATGTCATGTACTATACGATACTCTAACATTCTCTTATCACCTAAAAAATAGAAAATTTAAATTCCCTATTTTGCTTCTTTCTTGCTTTTCGCTTCAGCATAAATATCTTTTGCATCTTCTACAATTGTATCATATGATGCAAGTGCCTGATCCTTTAACTGCATACCAGTCGCAACTGATTTTACTGCAGCTTTTCTTGCACAGTCACTCTTTACGAACTTACTACCTGCCACTGTAGCGGCTACACCACCTACAAATGACCATAATAATTTGTTTTTGAATAAATCTTTCATATTCTTTTCCTCCTCTGTTAGTCCTAACTAACAAAATCATAATAACACTATAGAGAAGGTTTGTGAACAAAAAAGTTAGAGGAGTATAACTTTTGTTAGAGAAGCATAACCAATGTACCAGATACTATTAGTATTAATCCAAGTAATGATTTCTTAGAGAGTTTCTCATGAAAAATAAGATAAGAGAATAATACAGTAAATAGAATACTGAGCTTATCTATAGGAGTGACTAAACTTGCTGGTCCACTTTGTAGGGCATGGTAGAAGCATAACCATGAACCACCTGTAGCTAAGCCTGATAACACAATAAAGAGATATTCTTTCTTAGGAATACTATTCATATTCATTTGACTATGTGTCACAAGGACCACAATCCAGCTCATAACAAGTACAACACTTGTACGAATGGCTGTACCTAGATTACTTTCAATATTTGTGATTCCTATCTTACCAAGTATGGTCGTCAAACTTGCAAAGACAACAGAAAGAACGGCATAAAGTAACCAGGCATTATTTGTCTGTTTATTATCTTCCTTCTTTTCTACCATTAAATATGTACCTGTTGTAAGAATGATCATACCTATAATCTTATAGACTGTGACACTTTCTTTGAAGAATATAAGAGAAAGAATGATTGTCAATACAACACTCGTCTTATCTACAGCTGTGACTTTATTGATATTACCTAATTGTAATGCCTTAAAGTAACATAACCAGCTCGCTCCAGTAGATATTCCAGAAAGAATTAAGAATAGAAATGTCTTATGGGTGATTGTATGGATTGTATCAAATGAGCCAACTATTCCTACCATAATCCATGAAAAGATGAGTACGACAATAGTACGTAATGCAGTGGCTAGATGAGAGTTTGTATGTTCAATACCACATTTTGCGAGAACTGCTGTAAGTCCTGCAAAAAAGGCAGAACCAAATGCATAAAGAATCCACATAAGAAAGTAGGCTAACCTATCACTAGGCTAGCCCCTTATCAAACCGTACGTGCACTATTAATGCATACGGCTTACCAATTTACTATTTATTTAATTTATGATTGGACTATCTTGAGAAAGCATAGTCCATTTTTTTTAATCTCTCTTTTGTGTAATACTCTTTACCTTGTACCTTAAGTTTCTGAATGCGTTTGTTCATTATGACCTTATTTCTATGCTTTTGCTTTTCTACGTACATTTCTATAGTGTAAGTTCCCCACATTTTGAAGTAGAACCACCATCTTGAGGGTACTAAACCGATGCGTGCAAAGAATTCAATACTCCATTTATAACACATCCCATATGCTTTCCTTACTGTTGGATGTTTATGTATCATACACATCCTCAGACGTTGGCGCACATAACTGTCCATCATATCTAGGTATGTGCTCATCGCATGAATAACACAGTGTGTTTGCATATGACCTTCAAATACCTTAAGAGCCTTGTAGACATTCAAATAGTAGTTGGTCTTACCTACGATAATAGGATTTATATCCTTTATCCATTCTTCTTTTGGTTTAGTCCATATCCTTTGTGTCTTATCCTTGATAGCCTTCTTGAACGTTTTAACTGATTTTTCCGTGGGAACGATTGAGTAGTAATCATTCCCTTTCTTGCTCGTTTTCCAATGATTGAAATGGAAGCCTAGAAAATCAAAATCATCATTCTTAAAGTCAACTACCTTGGTTTTGTTCATCGCAACTTCAAGTCCTAAAGATTCAATGACTGATTTAGCGATGTTTCCTGCTCTTGTGACTTCTTCCTCGGTTTCGCAAAACAATAGGAAATCATCTGCGTACCTTACAAAATAAATCTTAGCTTTGTGTAGTTCCCAATCAAGTTCATTTAAATAGATGTTGGCAAGTAAAGGAGAAATGACCCCACCTTATGTGGACAAAGATATTATGCCGAGTCAATTTAGATAACCCTTTAATAATCATACAATTTTCTTTATTTTCTCGGCATAATG
>OLIS01000614.1_pt1 | contig 27954 bp, 22 predicted proteins | sample 1601351 | NCBI WGS metagenome assembly OLIS01 (sample SAMEA2452122, study PRJEB22498) | human gut metagenome | biome: human feces; feature: human gut; material: feces | place: Australia | collected 2012
GGTATGGTCACCGCCGATTCTTTGCCGTTCACGAATACATAATCGAATCCCAGGGAGGCTTCCCTGTTGTTCAACACCTTCAATGCCGATGAGAACATCACCCCCGTGGAAGAATCCACCGGTTTGTCCGTGAATATACTGTAAGTGTTGGGCATGAAACCGACATAATGGAACACGATTCTATAGTCTTCGTGATTCACTCTCGAAGCCGGGTTCTCCGGTACGGATTTCGTACCGTTACTTTTTGCTGTGGCACGGGAAACCTCTTTTTCAATGAATTCCGCGAGATCGTTTGTGATGACCTCGAATTTGGCAAGCGGACGTTGCATCGGGATTTCGAGCGTATTGGGAATATCTTCCGCGATATTTGCAGCCAAGGAGATTTGGCCTGTTCCACGAAAACCGTCAAGGTAATCGTTGTTTCCCTCATGGTTGCCTTGAAGCGTGATGCTGGCGAAGTCGTCGGCAGCGTGGTGCGGGTATTTATTTTCGTCTTCCAATAAATCCGACCATGCAATGATATGATAGTCGCCCGGAGTGAGGTCAAGCATTACCTCGTGGTCGTAACCCTCCGTGATGTCTTTTGTGATCACGAACTCCCGCGTGTATTCCTGCGTGGCGCGTTGTTTTTCCGAAACGGGATAGGCACGTATGATGTAGCGTATTTTTCCGTGTTCCCGGCTGTTGTCGTAAGTGTCGCCTAATCCCTGTTCGGTTACATCCGTGCCATCGTACAGGTGTTCCCATACGGTCATGTTTTTTTCATAGCTCAGTTTCAAACGGAACGTAACATTTTCGGGTGTGTCGGGCCATTCGTGTACGTTACAAGCGATCAGAAATACCAACGGCATCCATATATGGTATAACAATTTTCTCATTATCTGCCTCCTTTCCTTTTCAGATCAAACGCGTACGAGAACGACACCGCCGCTTGGTCGATACCCCAGTAGGTTTTCTTCACGCTCTCCACCAACAGTCCGTCTTTCGTGCGCGGGGTGTTGTGGAATTTGTCGTAATGTAGCGAATACACACCGACTCCGAGCGAGAACTCCATCCGCCAGCGGTTGTTCCTGCTGATCGGCAGTCGATAACCGACGCTTACGCCGCCACCGATGGCAGGACTTCTGCGGTTATGGTCCTGATAACGGTAATTACCGTTGGTAGCGAAGTTGTAGTACATCAATCCGAGATGTGCTCCGGTAAAGAGACCGTCGTTATGCATCGACAGCCAGTAACGGAACTCCGGCTGAATAGCGAATGTGCGAAATTTGATGGTGGACTTGAAATAGTTCCATGTCGAGTAATAGACGGGGAACGAGAACGACCAATGCTTTGCCAAGTCCACTTCTACGGCAACATTGGCGGTAGCCAGTCCCCAACCGAGCGCGTTGGTTTTCAAATGTAGGTGATGCGTCCATTCCTCCGCTTCGGGAGTGATGGGTTCCACTGTCATTACGGTGTCAGGCACGACTTCTACGATATCAACGACCGGTTCTGGTTCGACAATCGTCGTGTCGGGTAGGTTTCCCGGTTCTTGAACGGGCGACATCTTTTTTTTGTAAGTGATAATTACCACGTAAGCGTTCCGCATCTGCCCGAAAAAGAGTTTGTTCATCTGTTGCCACACCTTGCCGTTGTCCAGTTGTTTCAGTTTGACAATACGGTTGTCAATGTTCGTCCCCGTATGATGGTAATCTACTAATCGGGCCTCTTCTTCCAGTATGAAGATTATCTCATCTTTGTTTTGCAGGTCTGAATTTTCTACCTGTGATTTCAAGTAGTCCCAAGGAATATAGCTGTCGTTTCGGGTGATGATGCTGTCGGGTATGTCGATATCTCGGCGTACAAATTTTTCGAGAGACGTGAGACGTCCTCGTGCCAGTTTGCGGTTAAGCTCGTAACTACCTTCCGGGGAGGCTGCCCCGCAGAAAGAAACCTCAACGATGTTTACCGTACTATCCTGCTTGATATTCTGCAGGGTTGTTATGATTCCCCGCATACGGGCGGCGTTATCAGAGTAGGTGGAATCAATCACTATGCTGTTCGTGCGGAAATTAATGCTAATTTCCGTGCGTTGCTTTTGTGAACGTGCTATGTTCGTATAAAACAGCAAGAAAATCAATATTGTACAATATCTTTCGACATGCATAAATCAAACCTTTAAACAACTCTCTTTGCAAGAGAAACAATTATCGTCACAAAATTATATAAAATATCACAAATAAGTCGATTAATCGACAAGAAATCGCATAAAAAACAATTTTATCATGTGTGACAATCAATCGTGTCTGTTCTCGGATTTAAAACAGGCTGTTTATACGAATTTTGAACACGTACGAGTGGTGTTTATATAAACTGTTGAAGTTTTTCGAGATTTGAAGGGAATTGTACAAAAAAGAGAGACTGTCTAACAGGTCTTATCCGACATCAACAAACTACCCCCTCCAATTCCCTCTTGCATAGGGGGAGGGGTGATTGCCAAGAGGTTTCCCCTCCTGTGTAAGGAAGGGTTAGGGGAGGTAGTCGTTAAAAATAGATTTGTTAAACAGTTTCCCTTCTTTTCATTTAAACCATTATTGTTGTTTAGCTACCGCTTGAAATTTACACTGGATTGTCGGGTAGATGGACGATGATATTTTCACGTTCATTATTCCCCGTCGTCCGTCTTGGTTCTCGAAACCGATGACGCTTCCGGTGATCACTTCGATTTTGTTCACGGCTTTCGAGAAGTCCATCTGTTCCAGTTCCGTATCCCCGGCAAGGTCAAAATTGACATGATCCAATGGAATAAATTTTGTAGTTCTCATGGTTGAGGCGTCATACTCCATGCCATCTGCCACGAACAGGGTTTGTGTTTCCTTGTCGGCCGGATTCATAAAATAGTGCTTCCCGTCACTTGCCGTGTAAGCCGCCACGTCTATTTCATCTTTATGAGTCTCGAAACTGCTATTTGAATAGACCTTGTATTTTGCGGGATTAAAAAACATACTTCCTTGTATTTTTCCGGCAAGTTTATACAGCCATAACCAACTCGTGTTTCGAACATAGTTCACGATCTTGAACGAGGATTTTATACTTCCGGATTTTCCCTTGTCGTTATACGCTTTGAAGGTCATGCTGAGTATTTCGCCCACGATGGCTTTGTCGTTAGGTACGATAACGGGATAAATCATCATCACTGTCGAGACGGGACGGGATAAATACCCCTCTTCGTCTACTGTCAGTTCCAGTGTTTCATCTACTAATGCGAATCGGATGGAGTCCTTCAATTCATTGAAATCATGGCTTTTTTCCACGATTTCAATACGACGTAAAGTTGCCCCGTTGGTTGACGCTATAAACTTGAAACTTATCGTGTCTCCCGGTATGGCAACAACGGTGTCAACCGTTTCCATTAACGCCATATTCACGCCATCGGAAGGTTCCAGCACGTCACCGAGTGAACAAGCAGCCATCAATGATACAATAATTAATGCTTGGAATCCGTTTTTCAATATATTCATTTTCATCATATGGTCTGGTATTATAAAGGTTTTTGCTCTACTACGAAATTATGTTCCAATTCGGCTTTGGGAATAGGGAAACATAGTTGGTCGTCTTTCTCGAAATTCGGGTTCATATCTTTTAATTTTCGGCGGTTCCCCTCGGTATATCTCACGGAGAGATAGAATATAGCTCCGTTTTCCATCCCTATTTCTCGTACATTCTCCCGGAAAACCTCTTCCAGCACGTCCGACAGGGTACTGTAATCGGCAACATCAAAAGTCGTGTTACCAGAACGAAGGCGTAGAACATTCAGCACATCCAGACAATCCTTTATAGTGGCATTCGTGCGAGCCATAGCCTCAGCCTTGATCAGGTACATCTGGGCCACGCGCATATAATACATCGGGCAATCACCGGATGTGACGTAATGTTTCTTCCACACCTGTGTTTTTCGTGCTGCCGTTCCGTTGCCAAGCATCACGGAGTCGAAAGTAGCTTCGTAACGTTTATCGTCTGGGGTCAGAATCTCGAAATACATCTCTGTCGGTTTATAGGTTGCACCACCGAACATCTTGAACAGGCTACCCACGTTATCATCCATTGTAGGAGGTGTCTTGATGTGTCGTGTAAACATCAATTCTTTTGAAGAGTATCCCTTGTTAAAAATATCTTCATACTTGTCTTCCAATCCGAATTCATCACTGGCAATCACTTCATTTGCCAATCGAATCGCTTCCGTGTAGTCTCCTTCTTCTCCTCGATTCATTAAGATATCTGCTTTAAAAGCTTTGGCAGTTGTCGCGCAGGAACGGTATTTGGAATAAAAATGGGGACCGTACTGTATCGCATAATCTAGGTCCTCGAATATTTTTTCATAACTCTCTTTCACGGAACTACGTCCCATGCTATTATTCGAGATGGATGAAGGTTCCAGACGAATGATCGGGCCGAGAGGACTGTTTATATCCCAGAAGTATCCGTATTTCCTTAGTAGGAATGCGTGTCCGAACGCACGGGCGAATTTGGCTTCTGCCAGCATTTCTGTTTTCCGGTTCTCTCCGAATAGGCTTTCGGATAATTTTTCCACGTAATAGATGAAATTATTCGCGGCGTTTACCATTTTGTAAGCTAATTTCCAAGGATCGGCAACGTATGAATATTCTTCGGTCAATTTGAAACCTAACAAACCGTCCGTTTCGAATGTACCCCGGTAAGTTCCGTTTAACAGTCCCGTGCGGTACTCGTTGTCACAGATGTAATATGCGCTCATCGTTCCGTATCCCTGTAAATTCGAGAAGATGCCATTTAACGCTGTTTCTGCGGAGGTCTCGTTCGTGATCGCATTTTCCCCGACCAGATCATGAGGGGGAAGTTCGTCATCGAACATGCTGTCACATCCTGTTATTGAAAGAAGAAACAATAGGCTATATAAAAATATCTTGTTCATAATTATAATCATTTAATGGTTACTTTCACTCCGAAATTGAATGTTCTGGTCTTGGGATAAGCTTCCGTGTCGATTGAGGCTCCTCGAATGGCATCACTGCTCCACGATTCGGGCGAAGGGCCGGGGTAAGACGTGAAAGTACATACGTTATTTGCGGAAGCGAAAATGCTGATATTTTCGAATATCTTTGTTTTCTCCACGATATGTTTGGGAAACCTGTACTCTAAGTTTACATTTTGTATTTTGAGATACGAGGCATTATACACCGAGAAGTCGGTGAAATCATTGTTGTAGAAATCCAAGCGCACGCATGGGTAATTGCTAGTTGGATTTTCCGGAGTCCAGCGTTTCAGAGCAACGTCCAGCACGTTTGCCGTTCCCGTGGAGGCAAAACAGAATTGGTTGGCCTCTGCTGTCCATGCTTTTTGTGCCCCGTAACTGAATGTCCCCTGCACGCTTAGGGTGAGCCCTTTCCAGCTTAAACGGGTGTTGAATCCTCCTTCAAAATCGGGGCGGGAGCATCCTAGCACGATTTTGTCTTCATGGTTCCCGTACACTTTATTTACTCGACCGTCACCATCTTGATCAACAAACTTCAAGTCTCCGGGAATGGTCTTTCGGTAAGAATACTGTTCTTGGTATTGATAATCCGGGTTTAGGGATTCATAGTAATCAATTTCTGCTTGGGAACGGAACACCCCGTCCGTTTCAAATCCGTAGATCAATCCCAGCGACTCTCCTTCTCGGATAACCGTGTTGCTTAGGTAGGTTTGTCCGGGGGAAGAGATATATTCTGCGTCAAGTCCGGTAATTTTGTTTTTGTTTTTCCCGATATTGAAGCCGAGAGACCAGTTCCAATTTTTGTTCTGGATGATTGTGGTAGAGATGTCAAACTCTACCCCCTTGTTCTCGATGTTAGCGAAATTCACGCTGGTCGACTCCATTCCGGTGCTCAAAGCCATGGTGAAAGGATATAACAGACCTTTCGTGGTTTTCTTGTAGAAGCCTAAAGAACCTCTTATTCTTTGGTTCTTCAAAAAGCTGAAATCTAATCCTAGGTCATATTGTTGGGTCGACTCCCATTTTAATTCATTATTCCCGATTTGGCTCGGTATTGTTGCCGGCATATTCTGGTAATCGGTAGAAGAATACAGGGTTCTCCATCCGTATTCACCAACCCAACCATTACCTGTTTTTCCCCATCCGGCACGGATTTTCAAGAAAGATAACCAGGGGGAATTTTTTAAGAAATTCTCTTCGGAAACGATCCACGCTGCGGCAAATGACGGGAAAGTTCCCCATCTGTATTTCGGGGAGAACTTGGAGGAACCGTCCGAACGTATTGTCCCGGTCAGTAAATAGCGATCCATGAATTTATACTCGATCCTTCCCACGAAAGATAATAGTACCGACCCGCTGGCACTCCCGGACACCGCCCCGTACTTGTACGGGTTCGCTCCTTGCCATATGGCATTCTGCACGTAGTCATCCGGAAAATCGGTTATCGACAAGGAGTAGTATTCCGACTCTTCATCATTGTAGTTCCCTGCCAGGACGGCTGTCAGTTTGTGTTGTTCTCCGAAGCTCTTTACATATGACAAACGAGCCTCAAATTCTTTACTGTCAGTCTTACTATGCGTCTTTCTTCCGGAACCTTTCTGGTCTCCCCAGTAGCCACTGCCGGCCTGTGTACGGCTGGACTGGTACGCGTAGCGTTCCCCTTTTCGAGTTTGATACGTGTATTGGGTCACCAAGGTCAATTCGGGCAAAATTCGAAACTCCAGATTCCCTGTGAGTCTTACATTGTGATCTTCGCTTTCCGTGGTGTTTTCCTCCATTTCTATGATCGGATTCACTACATAATAGGTACGTCCGGAATAAAGGTATGAATGTAAATATAGAGATCCGTCGTCATTGTAAGCTTTTATATCAGGACGGGCTTTTGCTGCAGAGGATATGCCTGCACTATTGCTTAACCGGTCAGACAGGGTTCCGGAAACTTTCACGGAGGCTTTAATCCATTTGTTGATATCTGCATTGAAACCGATATCATACGTGTATCTCTCGTAATTTGTCCCTTTTACTTGTCCTAACTCATCCGTGTAACCTAAAGAGGCGTTATATCCGAATGAACTTCCACCCCCTCGAATGGAAACTTTGTGTTGCTGTTTGGAACCATCCCGCATGATGTATTTCATCCATGGGGTATTTGCCTCTCCAAAGAAATCCGATGCGGCAAATGTCGAGTATTTGGAATATTGGGTAATGTCGTCATATCCTTCTGCTTTTGCTCCATTGCGGACGGCTTCCATGACCAGCATTTTGAACTCGTCCGTGGTCAACGTGTTTACATCGGAAACGAGGCTTGTTATACTGTAATCATAGCTATAATTGATCACCGGTTTTTGATTACGTTTCCCTCCTTTCGTCATAATCATGATGACCCCGGCGGCGGCTCTCGAACCGTATATCGCCGCGGAAGAAGCTCCTTTTAAAATGTCAATACTTTGGATGTCATCGGGATTCAACTCGTTGATGTCGAAATCACTTGTCATGGGGACGTTATCAACCACGATTAGGGGAGAGGTGGCCCCGCTTAAAGAAGGAACTCCTCGAATTTCCAACCGTGCAGGACTACCGGGCGATCCGTCTCCGGCTAAAATACTCAGTCCGGGAATTTGTCCTTGCATCATGTGAGCCACGCTTGTTGCCGTTGACTCTTCAATAATGCGAGAATCAAAACTTGCCACCGATCCTGTCAAATCCTTTTTGGTTGTTGTTCCGTACCCGATAACCACCACTTCCTCAACTTCGCTCACATCTTCTTCCAGCACGATATTCAATGTTTGTTGGCCGGTCCATTTTACCTCTTTCGTCTTCATCCCCACGAACGAGAATGACAGGATTAGGGAATCCCGTTTCTCCACGTTCATTGCGTATTCTCCTTTCACATCCGTGGATACTCCGACTGTTGAACCTTTTATCAAAATTGTAACTCCCGGTAGAGGGGTTCCCTCTTTGTCTTTCACGACTCCCCGAATGACGGTGGTTGCTTGTGGTGTATCATTCCCTGGATTTTCTGATCTGGAAAGTTCGTTTATTCCCGTGTGATGCTTTGCAAAATGAGCATTCGACAGCAGGGGTAAACAACACAAGAATGGTAATACGATAAGTCCCCATTCCCTTCGTCTTCGGGGTGATTTCGTTTTCACGGATGCGAGTACTCTTTTTTGCCTCACTTTCGTTTGTGGATTTTTTTTCATACTTTTGATTGTTAATTGATTAATAGGAATGTGAATTAATTGACATCAGGGAGTGTATTCTTAGTGTCTGAAGCCAGAATACTCTCCTGTTTTTATGTCGGATTTGTTGAGAGCGATAAAATGGATGTGTTATAAAATCCTGTACATAGAATTGAGTTTCAAGTTCTCAATTCTATGTATAATTATGGTCTCGTGAATACAAATCTATTGGGATGCTCTATTTGAGAACAAGTCCTAATATATCTGTATTGATTTGATAAGGCTTATTTCTTAATAAGGGCAACACTTTTTGCTTCATGATTGTTTTGTTAAATGGTTAAAAATTTATGTATTTTACTCCACGCGTATTCAATCTACTAACAATACAGCAACCTTTTATTAAAGGTGTAACTTCCCTTCTTGCATCTCTGCCTTCTTACATTAGCATTCTGAATAACCCATTGAATGGGTTTATGTACAAATGTAGTGCTAAATTATATATTAGCAAATATTATTAGCAAAAATCTTTTCTTTATCCATTAATTTTTTTCGAAATGACAACAAAGCAGGAAAATAAAGGAAAGATTAAGAATACGGAAATAGAACTTTATGTTATCAATAAAGTTAAAGAATATAGAATAGCTGCGAAAATGAGCCAAAGAAAACTCTGTATGGAATTGAGATTAAGCCCTACTTACGTGTTTTATGCAGAGAATCCCAAATATACGGCGAAATATAATTTGAATCAACTGAATGAACTCGCTAAAATTTTCAAATGTTCGATAGCTGATTTTCTGCCTTCTCCTTACGTGGAAACGGATACAATTGAAGAATACATGGATTTGCATCCCCAAGTAAGAATAAGGAATGAAAAAATGATAAAGGAGGCTGAGGAGAAAGGACGAAAAAAGAGAGAAAAGAAAGAGAAAACAAGAGTGAAAAAGCAATAATCTATTCAATAAATTGTCTGTAGTGTTACTCTAATTCAGGGCTGACGCATGAGATTTAACTATCTTTAAAGACTTTGGTGATATAGTCGATATTCCACGAGCATTTTTTGCGTCAGCGTTTAAGGCTTAGTTTGTCATCCTGTTTCTTGAGCATTTCCAGTGCATATTTGCGCATTGCCGATAAATTGACAGCACCGTTTTTTTTGTGCGAACGGATATCGTCTTGTGTATGCTCGCGGTCCATCTTTATGATACGTTTCAGCCCGGTCCATTGCTCATACATGCCTTCCTGTTCCAGAAGTGCAGTATCAAAAATGGAACAGGTCCTTTTTTCCAACCTGCCGTGACTTTTTTCCTCGGTTATGTAGGTCGACATCGGGACTGTGCGATTGAAGATGCTCTCAGTCAAATCCATGAGTATAGGCTGGTTGCCTTTCAATGACATCAGATGGTCTCCTCCTTGAAGAAGAATCTGTTCAGCGACTAGTCGGATGCCGCCGAACTCTACACAAAAGGCCATTTTTTGTCGATATTGGATGTTATAGCTCTGCGATCTGCTTTTATCTCGCATGGTGGCCGGAGGCGGGTTCGCCGGGATACCACCAGCCAGAACCGTCGTCAATGTAGGGCGTAGAGCCGTCGTCAGGGTATTCGTAGCGCGCATCGTGCTCGAATTGCGATATTTTGTCCATCCATTCAGGGATTTCGCCACCGATGCGGTTGCCGAAACACCAAAAAATATACAAGCGTCCGTTGTTGTCAAACGTGAGGTTCTTCATGTCGTTATTGAAACAACTGATTATGCTAAGGTAAGGGGCACCGCTCAGATCAAGTTCTTTGATGGAGTTCTCGTAGCAGAATACACTGCGCAGTTTCTGTCGGTGAGGGATGACGAGGCTTTTCATTTGGTTGACGGCACAATCGATTTCTTGCAGTTCCACACAACGGCTGAGGTCGATTGATTCCAATCGGTTATACTCGAAACTAAGCACGCTGAGGGTTGTGCACCATCCCACGGAAAGGTTCTCAATCTCGTTGTAACCGACATCGAGTTTGCGGAGCGATAGACAGCCGTCGACCTTGATTTTGGAAATTTTGTTGTTTATCAGATAGACCTCTTCAAGCATCGAACAATCGGATAGATCGACTTCGGTAATCTCGTTCTTGGAGGCGTGAAGTTCCACGAGTGCCCTACAGCCCGATAGGTCTACCTTACCCTTGACTCCTAATTCGCCGAGGCGTAGATCGAGACGCCCATTTTCATAAAGGACTCCGTTCCAACGATTGATAGGCAGGTTTGAACCCCAGTTGTGATTGAAACGCCAGTTCGGACCGTCGTTGTCGTTGTAAAGACGCATAAGGTAAGTGCGCACCTCTTCTTCCGTTGGCAACTCAATGCCGAGTCTCTCTTGGGAAACCGTGACCTGTGCCGCCGCATGCCCAGCTGTGAGGTTAAAGACTACATTGCGTCTGTCGGTCGATGTGTTGGGGTGCATGGTAAAGACGATGCGGCAATGGTCGTCGGCATCGCCTTTCTCGGCATCCAATGTGCCGAATACGGCTTGCCGGTCGTCGGCATAACGTATCGTCCAGTCCTTGTTGGCTCTGAATGTGATATGCGCGTCGCCACCCTTGGCATCGACGGTGAAAAGATTCGAATCGAGCATTATAGTGTCAGGCTCGGGAGTGGGCGGTATGTCCTCGCCATCGCTTGAGCAGGTGACGGCGAGAAACGATAAAAATGCGGTTATCAGCCGTCCGAATCTCATTTCGACGGATGCTTGGTTAGGAAGTCATCGACAAACCCGACAAAGATCTGCGGATTGTCCAACACTTCTTTGGCGAGTTCCTTGCGGGCCTTTTTATCTTTTGGGTAGAAACGCTCCATTATAGCCTCGCTCAGCGCGGGATTTATTTCCTTGAAATCCTCAGCGATATCTTTGGCAAAGAACTCTGGCTTGTGGCATCCTGCCTGAATCGGGTTGCTGTAAAACATATAAAGTTCGCCATCGGTTTTCATCCTGATCCACCACATCTCGATGCGCTGGTCTAAGTTCATTATACCGACTTTACAGTTGCCGATATAAGGCATCTTGCAGAAGTCGATGTTGCGACCGTTGTAGACACGGCGTATCATTTTGTATTTACCTTTCTTGAATGAGATTCCAGCAACAGGCAGATAAAAGTCACCCACTGCAAAATCATCGTGGGTGCTCGCAGTAATCAGAATAGAGTCAACGTCTGCGGCCTCGCATTTGATGGTCTTCGACGGGGCGTCAGGCGAAACTATGTGGAAACTATGGCCCGGATTAAGGAATGTTTGTTTGTATGTGAGCCAGTGTTTTGGCATGAGGCCCTCGTAGATGCGTCCGTCTTTAAACCATATTTTTGCCTCGATTTTGCCTTTGCCATTGTCTTCGTCATCGTTTTTGTCTTTTTGGGCTGAAACATTCAGTGTCGTGACGAAAACAAAAATGACTGTGAAAAGTGAGAATAGTTTTTTATTAGTCATAGAAACTGCGATTTTTGATTTTGTCACACAAAGTTACAAATATATATGTGACAAAATGGTGACAAACATTATTTTTTTTACTAAAAACCAGGGCTGCTCCACCTAATTTTTCAGGTGAGCCATAATACTCGGTTTTACCCAAAAAAGAAAACCACTTACGAAAGTAAGTGGTTTATCTTCGGTGACCTCGGTGGGACTCGAACCCACGGCCCATTGATTAAGAGTCAATTGCTCTACCAGCTGAGCTACGAAGTCTTCCTTGTTGCAAGCGGTTTTAACCGTTTTGCAGGTGCAAATATGCAACAATATTTTTTAATCTGCAAGAAAATTATTCTTTAATGTTGTGATAAACGTTGGTTACGTCATCATCTTCTTCCAATTTTTCCAGCAGTTTGTCCACGGTTTCTCTATATCAGCACATTAAATTAGCACTCATTTTGGGCTATTTTTTCAGTGAAAATTGAGCCTGTTTTTGCTCTGGTTTAACTCATGGTTTAACTCATGGTTTAACTCAGAGAATGGTTTTAGTTAAACTAAAAAGTAACCAAGATTGTGAATAGTATTTTATTTATCTCTATATAAGAATGTTATTATGAAGAGAGGCATTGACTTTTGCCTCTGTTTTTTAGAATCTATTAGTAATAAACTAAATAAATTCTATTGCTTTTATTTAACTTGTATTCATGAGGAGAAGTGTTTTTAAGTGATAAGGTGTTTTTTCTTTCTAGAGTAAAGAGAAATTTCTAATGAAATTAATAAGATAACAAGTAAAAATGATGTTTTACAAATTATCTTATCCTCAACACTTCGGAGATATTTATATATTATATATAACAGATCGAAGTGTAGGTGGTGAAAATTTAGCTAGTGTTATTCATAAGTCATTATGTTATAAATTATCTAGTATCTTTTTGTTGCGTGTAGGTGAATTTGAATTTTATATAAAATGATATGTCATTATTTGAAGTGTAGGCGATAGAGATTTAGTTAATAATGATTCTTTGTTTTATAAATAATCCCGATAGTGTTAGTATCGGGATTGAGGCTTAATATTCTTATGTTCAATTAAAAAAGTTAATTTTCCAGCCTTTTTCTTCTGCAATGGAAACATCCCATTTATCGTCAATCCGAAGTATTGAAATTGCTTCTCCATTATCATATTTACCCACAGGTAGACTATTTAAAAGGTTATTAACAGATTCTTGTGTGAATGGATTCTCGCTACAATCCAGATATATTAATTCGGTGTTTTTGTTTAGGTCTAACGAAGTTAGTTGGTTGTCAAAACAAAATAAGTCTGTTAATTTTGTGTTTTTACTTAAATTTAATGAAGTGAGTTTATTACGATGACAACGTAAATATTTTAATGCAATATTATTACTTACATTCAATGAGGCAAGGTTATTACCTACACACCCTAGTTCTACTAATTCTGTATTTTTGCTTACATCTATTGAGGAGAGATTGTTGTACCCACAATCTAACATTTTCAATTTAGTATTTTTACTTACATCTAGTGATGTGAGTTTGCTACCATTACACATAAGATAAACAAGGTCAGAGTTTTTGCTTACATCTAGTGTTTTTAAAACTTGATTCCAATAAATAGAGAGAACGACCAAATTAGGTGCTTTTGTGACGTCTAGATTTAAAATATCCTTCTCTTCAAGAATAAAAGATGTTATTCCAGTACCTTTTATCGTAACTTGATATGTTCCTTCCAAATCATATTGATGTGTTGTTGAATTTGTGATTTGTCCATCACCCCAATTTACTTCTAAATCTTGTGGGATATTGTTGAGATATGGTAATATTTCTTCTTCCCATTCATCGCCAAATTCTCCATATGATTGAAATAGTGTTAATTTTTCTCCCGTACGCATTTTAATGGAGAGAGTAATTTCATTCATTGTCGGGGTAGTTGGGTCTGGCTCATCTTTATCATCATCAGAACAAGCAGTCCAACAAGTAGCTAAAGCTACCATAACTAATAAAGTAAAAATCTTTTTCATGATGTGTAATTTTAAATTGGTTATAGATATAATTATTTAGATATTAATATTCCTTTGGTCATTTATAATAGCGAGAATCTTTTCAAACTTCCCATTGTATATGGATAAATTTTCTTTGAGTTTTTGGTTTTCAGATTGTAGTTGTTCGATTGTTGCTTGAAGTTCTTCTATGGATGTAACAGGAGAGGGAATTTTATCTTTACCAATATATTCCCAGATAATATTAAAAGAAGTTTGTACATCAGTTACTCCATTGTTATTGTTAGGGATTTCAATTTCTTTTTCAATGAACAAGGGTAAATTTCTAATTACTAAATTAGCTCTTACCCATTCCCAAGCATTTAAACCTCCATGTTCTTTTATCCCGCATATTTCCCATTCATCTACGAGAGGAATGGTTGGAATTTTATTGTATTCTGCATCAAAAAATCCAAATAATTCAATATGTGAATGGCGATATGAACCCCATAGATGATTATAAGGAAGTAAGGCAATGATATATTTTACTTCACTTGGATCACTAGGATTTGTATTTTGAAAAATCTTTTTTAAATCTGGGTGTATATAAATTAGTTCTAATGGTTTTATTTGGCAATCTTGATTATATGTGCTTAGTATTGCCTCTTTTCTTTTTTCAATATCTTGTTTAAATTGTTGATAGGACATGATAGTGAATTTGAATGTTATAAACTCCTAACCCTAATAAGGTTAGGAGTAGTAATTTTTATTCTTCTGGTAGTTTGGAGCATTCTCCGTTTAATAATTGGTACTTCGTGGGGTTATATCCATTGCCTGTTGTGTAGAAGTCGTAATCGTTATTTTTCACAACATTTTTCAGTACACAAAAATCATAAAGTTTTGGACAACTTGTTATCGAGATGTTTTTTACAGTAGTAAGGTTTGTTAAGCCGTCAATATTATTAAGCATGGGGCACTCTGTAATTGTTAGATTTCCTGTGATTGTTGTTAGGCTAATTAAGTCAAGCGAGGTCATTTTTCCATAGACCCCCCTAATATAAAGATTCCCATTGATACTATTCAACTTGTTTAAATTCAAGGTTTCGATCATCCGATCTATATTTATATTTGCATCTCCTCCAATAGTTGTGAGATTATCTAGTGATAGACTTTTTAAGTTTTTTGGATTGACTTCAAAATCACCCCCGATGTAATTCAATTTACTCAATCCTTCAAATGATGTTAAGGCCTTTAAAGAAGAAGAAGAAGAAGCGATAATCTTGAAATTCCCGTTAATCTTTTCTAGATTTTCTAGACCTTTGAATGAAGCTAAGGTTTCTAAAGAATAATAAGAAGAAGCGTTCACCTCAAAATCACCCCCGATGTAATTCAGTTTACTCAATCCTTCAAATGATGTTAAGGCATTTAAAGAAGAAGAATCGATAATCTTGAAATTCCCGCCGATTGTTTCCAAATTACTCAATCCAGCAAAAGAGGTTAGATATGATTGTATTACCAGATCTTCTGTAATTGTTTTCAGTCCATACAATCCATCAAAGTTAGTTAATGTGCCCTCAAGAATTAAACTCCCTTCTATTTCGGTAAGTAAGTTATCTAGTTTTTGTAATGTTTTAAATCCATAAGGATTTATTGAAACATTGCCTTTAACTTTCTTGTACCCCATTTCCTTGAAATCAATTAAATCTTGCTCTGTTTTAAATGTTACATCTCCAATAAAAATATCACTTTTGGGTGCTTGTACAATTTTCACCGTATCAGATAAATCACTGCCCTTGTCTTTTATAATAATTTCTGCTTTGCGCTCATTATAAGTAGTATTAGGCAATATATTATAATTTAGAGTGTTTGTTATCAAAGCCCTAGATAAATCAATTTTTTCTATCCATTTTTCAGCATCGGTAGAAAGCAAAATATCATATTCAATGTTACTCTTTATTTCAATAGATATTTGTTGTCCTTCTGCTGGAATATCGTATTCTTTTTGTGTTAATATAATTATGTTGTTTTGTTTCTGGGTAATCCGTATAGTATCTGATAAATTACTGCTCTTGTCTTTTACAACAATTTCTGCAGCCCTTTGTTCATACGATGTATTTGCAGATATGCTTAGATTGATAATATTCGTTATTAATGCTCTGGATTGAATTTGTTTGATCCATTCTCTTGCATTGTCAGGAATGATAATGTCGTATTTAATGTTACTCTTGACTTCGATTTTAATATTTTGCCCTTCAGAGGGAATTTCATATTTTTCTTGTGTCAAGATAATAGCGTTGACTTGTGTCTGGTTGATGTTAAGTGTGTCTGCAAGTTCACTATTTTTATCTTTGATGATCACCTTTGCAGAACGGTTGTCATAAGTCGGATTTGCTGCAATATTGAATATAAGATTATCCACTCTTGAACTTCTGCTTGTGATTCGATTAACCCAATCTTTCACATCCTCTGGAATGATCACTTCATAATCGACATTACTCCTTAATTCAACATTTATATTCTCACCCTCCGAAGAAACATTGTACGTGTCTTGTGTAAGAATCAATTCATCTTTTTGTGCTTGGTAAACATGAATTGTATCAGCTAAAGAGCTACTATTGTCTTTAATCACGATAATCCCCTCTCTTTTGTTGGTGGTAGGATTTGCTGAAATTTGAAAATTAAGATTCTTTGTTTCTAACCCTCTTCCAAGTTGCTTTGTCTCTACTTGCTTGATCCACTCGTTGTGCCCCGCAGGGATAATTGTGGAATAGGTGATATTACTTTTAACTTCAACCGTAATATTATCTCCTTCTGTTGGAATGTCATATTTTTCCTTGGTTAGAATAATAGCATCTTTTTTCTTTTGAGTGACGGTCACAACTTTTGTTGTCTCTCCTGCTTTAATGGTTAGATTGAAGTTTCTATCATCGTATTCTTCACTGGGATCAGCAATAGCTGTTATTGTTGAGTTACCATTACCTTGTGTCGGATTAATTTTACACCACGTGCTTGGGTTTGTAATAATCCAAGCAGAATTGGAAGTTATTGCAAATGCTTTCTCTTCTCCTTCCGATTTAAATGTTAATTCATTTGGAGAGATTGTTAATGTTGTTTGTGCTCCCCCGTTCCCATTTGGATTATTTGGATCATCAGTTCCACTATCTTTACCACAATTTACTAAAAGTGTTGATAATAGTATAAATGAAAATATTAATTTTCTCATAATTATATAATAATGTAGGTTTGTAAATAAGCTATTTCTTTGTAATAACTAATATTAGGTTGCTTTCTTGACTATGGTAGCGTGTCGTTATTTTAAACTATGCCATTCCCCTTCATTATAATCGTGTCCTAATTCATTCAAGAAATTTTGAAATTCTTCTTTAATTCTCTTCAGGTTTATATCATGAATTTCTAAATCTTCAATATCCTTACATTGAATCATTTGTAGTAATAATTCTTTTATCACCTCAAATTTTTTGACAGGGTAATTTTCATTTCCGATTTGGAATTGAATTGTTGAACCAGAAGATTGGCTGGGTGGGAGTTCTATCAATTCATCCTCTTTTTCATAACAACTTGTAACAGTTTTGGAATTCCAACCTTGAGTTTTCAAGAAGTCATTGAATTTTTGTTGTGCTTCTTCCAATTCTTTTACCCCTTTCCAAGAAAGTTTGACTTCAAAAATATCCACTGCTATTTTCATAAGCTAGATATTATTTACCCCAATCTCCTAGTGGTAAGTTATTAAAAAGAAGAAGTGTGGAGATTGCTGGTTTATTTTACAAGAGGTATCGCCAAACACCCAGTTACAAATAAACAGCCACCCCACACTAGACCAGTATATATTCATGTATGTATATATGGCAAGTATGAGCGTTTGTACCGTCTATCCCTGTAACTTAAAAATTGGCGATTTTCTTGTAAAGGATAAAACAAACACTTCTTATTAAATATGTCTGTCCTCCAGATTTCTCTAAAAGACACCACAAATGTAAATAATAATTAGCATTCTACAAACGCTCAACAGGGGTGGCTGTATGGCAAAAGTATTAAATTTCAACGTGAATAACTTGTAACCGCTCTTAATATATAATCATTCTACGATTCATCTCTCTGGCAGTCCACAAACTGTAGACCACCAAAGAGATGAAACCCTCACCTTCTCTTGAGTATATAATTATATCTTTCTAGTAACCTTCCTCGGAATAACTGGAGTAACTATCCTCGCCGACTATAACATGATCCAGACAATTCATGTTCAACAACCTGCAAGCCTCCATGATGTTCCTTGTTACCCTCAGATCTTCTGGACTGAAAGCTAAATTCTGGCTTGGGTGATTGTGGAAGATAATTAAACTGGTGGAGTTAGTCTTTAGCATGAGTTGTAAAACAGTCCTTGGATCAATGATAGTGTGCTCTTGATTACCGACACTGATCCTCGCGACCCCCAACACCTTTAAATTTCGATCTAGCAACATCACCCATGCCTCTTCATGGTGATGTAAACAACCATCGAAAAAAGGCCTGATTAATTTGTACGCCTCCATCGCCATCGTTACCCTCGGTCTATCTTTTGGCCGCACCTTCGGGTTGTACCTAATCTCTACTTCAGATAATCTTGTTAAATCATCGAAATGTTGATTTGGCTCTATTCCAGTTTTAATCTCTGGTGATAAATATTCTTCTTCCATTGGTAATAAATTTAATTGATAAGACATTGATTTAAATAGAGGTGGAGATGAAAACAAGCGGGTAACTTCCACTTTAATCCCTCCACCTTTTCGATTTTTCAAGCTGGCTTAGCGGGGGACGTGGAGAAGAATAATCCTGGCGTTCGATTAGCACCCAAATTTTTGCACAAGGGGGAATGTTATATAAACTAACCTTGTAAATAATAATTCCCCTTCAACACTACGGTAAAGTGTATATACTATATAATATAGACCATAGTGTTGAGGGGAGGATGGCGATTCACTTCGTTATTTTTTCATACTCTTCTTCTTTTAATAAAATCATGAACCTCGGCATCGTTTGAGTCGTGGTGGATTTATTCATGATTCATTCCAAAAAGTAATTGCTTCATTTCTTGCTATTATATAGTGCATAAAAAAAGGACAAGATTTGATGAAAGTAATATCCTTCAATCAAACCCTGTCCTTGACATCGTTATTTACTTATTCAATCTCTTCAAGTAAGAGATAACTCCATCTAGTTTCCCTTCCTCCACGAGTTTTAAAAATCGCTTGCATAGCTTGTTGGTTTCATCCTCTAGATCTTTATTAATATATTCCACCTCCCTGTGGTAGATTTCAGTAACTTTAGATGGAAGAAGTTTAATGTAGTCTTCTCCCGCTTTTGGACTTGTTTTCATAATGTCGTGGTTTAAATTAGTTATATATATGATTAACTAGCTAGAAAGTTTTTTCAATCTTCCAGCCCCATGTTTCTTTGCCATCAATATTCATTTTCGCCCTCTTCGTTTTAAATAACAGGTTAAAAAATTCGACAGCCGTTTTCTCTTTTAAAATGGAATCACCCACTTGTTGCCTGCAATTGTTTATCCTTTTACATATCTCTGGACAGGTCAATCTCTCTCCAACATTAAATGCTTTAAGTAACATGAGCCTGTACACTTTTATGCTTGGGTCTGTTCCGAATTTTATTATTATAACCTTTTTGATGGCCTTCATTTTTTGAGGAGTTATTAAATATCGCTTTAATTTATTGATTACCTGACAAGAAGGAACACCTATCGCGTGGAAAGTTTCGTAATATTCATTTATAGTCAGGTAAATAGGACGTTCTTTTATATCTAATAGTACAGGCATGCCCTTTTCTTTTGGATAGGCATAATCATGAAAGAATGTATCAACGGCTATATCTATCTCCTCTTGGGAGTATTTCTTCTTCTCTTTCGTCTTGATTTTCTCTTTTAAATCCATGCAATCTTTTGATAGTTCCATGTCGATATTGAATGTTTCAAGTATTTTTTTCATCCTGTATAAATTATTGTAAGCAATGTTATTCATGTTGTTGTACGTGATGTTAGCTATTTTCTGGTGATTTATATAAGGGTTGGAATAAATGAATTGGGAGAAGTAATTACAATTCAATCGTTGATCCAGTTTAATAGCCCTGTAATCTTTTTCCAGTGTTTGGATTCTATTGAATTCTTTTCTTGTTTCTAGCGTGATCTTGTTTAATATACAAGAATGTACATTCTTGTAATTAAATTCCTGTTCTTCATACGGGTTATTGCATAATAGATAACCTTCGCTTGCGGCACAATCCCTGAACCTGTTCATCACTTGTATAATATCAGTGTAGGAGTGCCTGTTTTTACTTGGTGCTATAATTAATTTATAATTATCACCTTTAATATCGTACCCTTGTCTATAAGTCGTGATGATTATATCGGCATCAACTTTGCCCGTGGTGATTAATTGATTGTAATAATCTGGATTGCCTTCAACTTCTATATCATTCTCCATCTCACCCTCACCTTTAACCTCTTTCCCTCTAGTTTTCTTGTTCGTCAAGGAGTTGATAACAGCAATTTTATTGAATCCAACGGTAGGTAATCTCTCTATAATAGTATCCAGTTTATCGGATTTATCCAGTAGAGAGAGAACTGGTATGTAACCCTCTTCCTTGATCTTTCCAGCCAGTTGAAGTATAGCTCCCTCTAAATTTTGCGAGTACCTTGTTATCCATAATTTTCTTCTACTAACCTCATTGGGAATGGCTCTAACTTGCTCCATGTTATTATATGCTGAATCATTAGATAGTAAAGGAGTACCAGAGAGAAGAATCACTCTATCGTATCCTGTTATCGCCGTGAGGGTATTCTCTATCGTTTCTCTTCTCCAGTTGTAATCAGTAACAAGTGAATGTGATTCATCGATGATTAACGTCATACCCTTTCTAATAAACTTCGGTATATGTTGATAAACAGTTATTAATTGTCTCTCTTCCTCTTTACTTCTATCTGCCGCACAATAATAAGGTATTCCATGCCTGTTAGCTAATCCCTCCATGAGGAATAATGTATCTGTGGCGTATAAAAATGGAATGTTATTCCTTTTTAAATAATCTAGCAAGTAATAAGATTTCCCACACCCTGTTGGTGCTTCAATGGAAATCTTGAATCTAGCGTTAAAATCCAGTGTCTCTAAAAACCCTGTTTCTGATAGATGCTTGTTGTAATTTAAATCCCAGATTTCTTTCTTTCTGTCTAGTATAAACATTCTAACATGTTGAATTACCCACTTCTTTCATTATTTTGATGTTGCAAACCATGGTTATTATTTATATATAAATATATCCAGATTGCAACTGTATTGTATAGATTTAAATAGCTCAAGAAGTGGTTAAAACTATTATCATCTATAAAGCATGATTTTAAGTATCATGAATAGTATTATCTATTATAAATGATTAGAATATCATTCAATTCATTAATCTCTCACTCTTTTTAATGATATATCAACCTATATTTATCTGGATGATTAGATATGAAAGTATTCTATTCTACATGCTATATCCATCTGCAACAATCTGGGTAAAATGAAAACCCTATCGATTAAATTGACAGGGTTTCATGCCTCAATGTCAGAGAATGTTTATATGTGTAGATTTTGAGAAAGTAGATATAATGATTATATCTTATCTTATTTATTATCACAAAGATAGTGATTAAAAAAATCAAAAACTATAAAAAGATAAGAAAGTTGTAAAATTCATTAAATGATAACTTCTGGATTGTATAACATGGTGTTAATGAAGGAGTAATAGAAGGAAACGAGTAAAACGCTCATCTCCTGTACTTGTTAGCTATATATCATAACGTTGCAAACGCTCTGGATGGTAAAACTTCAATTCTACTTGTTCCATTCATGAACTTGTAATCACTAGTGATAAATCTCTATTTCCTTCTTCTTTTACTTGTTGCAAAGCATCATTATTATTATTTAATAAATAACTCTGGTTTGCAACATGAGGTAATCAAGTTAAAGGAGTGTTTAATTGATTTGTTTCAGGTTAGTTGTTTAAAAGGGATTGGAGTGAGGTATTTTTAGGTATGATGTTCACAAGAGTATAGATAGGGGGGGGAACGTGAGAGATATTCATGCAATATTTTGTTGTTATTGAATTTTACTCTTTCAGTTTTGGATTTCCCGTTTTTATATATTGCAGTTTGTTGTTATTGGGTAGATAAAACGGAGTACTTGTATATATTCCTTCGGTTTATGAAATACAATGTTGTTTATATTTAAAAACAAGGAGTATAAATGTAATCTTGTATGGTGTTTATGATGCTCTGCTTTTTCTGTTACTTTTCATTATATTGTTGTTACATGAAATATCATGAATGTGAGTAGGATTTAATAATTTGCCTCCCGAATTAAAATTGTTTTTGATGTAAGTTTGATGTGATATGTTCAAGCAATATCTTTCTTTTCTTGTTTTATCCAGGTTTTGATGAAACAAGATTAATGGTGTTTTACTTGATGAAATAGAGAAAGACAAGGGACTAGGGAATAATATAGCCCCTTGTCATGTTCTTTTATTGATTGTCACTTTTAGATTGGAGTAAAATTAATATGCTATCCACTTGATTCACGTTAAAACCTTGGATGTATTTCGCATCCGCTGTTGTTAATTTTTCAAGAATTTCCATGGCTTTCTCAAGTCCATTAGGTTGCTTGGTTTGAGGAGAAACTGCGTTCTGGTATTTGGTGAACGCATCAATAAAATATCTTTTATTGATATAAGAAGAGTCGAATCCAAGACTGGACAAGGTTTCAATGATCCTGTCTCCAATCATTAAATTGTACTTGAATGTTTCTACCAGTACCCCTCTCGTGGCTTTATTTATTTGAGTATTAGTAAGAATTTTGCCAGAGGCATAGTACTTCATGGCGGTACTTATTGGCATTTTTTCTTTCTCGCTGATCTCACAAATTTTCTTCATGAACTCGTCTTCCGTGGCTAAAGCCGCAAGGTTGATTTTTTCTTTACCTTTCAGACCTCGGTCTAGCAATGTATTTGTACTAATATACCTTGCACATTCTTTTACCGATGTAAATTCTCTATTTTCCACGTTGGTGATAATATGAAGGGATGAATTTTCAGCTAGAGCGTTTATATTCAACTTGTGAATAGCCTGCATGATTTTAATGTCTTTATAACCTCCTAGGATGAAACGTACATCAGGAGTGTTTGCAGGAATGGTGTTACCGTTCAAATCAGTTAAGACAATGTTTGCATTGGCAAATATTCCTGCTGACGTTAGATATTTACTTGAATTCTTCTCTAGTAAATCATCATTAACAATATCCATCGCCAATTTATCATTGGACGATAGATCCATTAATGAAGGTGCGAAGGCAAGTATCACCATTTTTTGTGATTTTTTAATAATGTACTTCCCCTCTTCTTCCTTGTATTCCCATTCCTCAATCGGGGTGGGGAGAAGAGTTTTTTGTAACTCTGCTTTCAAATCGTTTTGTGCTTTACGCACTCTTTTCTGGGCAGTTTTATCTTTCACCCCGTTACATTGAGCCAATTTCGTTTCAGCATCTTGTAATGCTTGATGTAAAGTTGAAATATTTGCAGGGAAGTTGTAGCTTTGAATCATATCTTTCAATGTAGTGTTGTTAAAAGTAGAGGTAGTCAATGTATTTTTCATCTCGTTATAGTTTAAATTGGTTACTAATAAAGTATTGCTCTCTGAATTTTTTTCGATATTATTTTGATCTTCCATGTTTTCTTGATTTGAAAAGTTATTTACTTTTTTTTCTTCATTTCTTGCTTGTTGATTATTATCAACAAGTTTGTTTTCATTTATCAACATAACATATTAATTTATGGTTAAACAATAACCTCATCCAGAATAACGGTACCTTTTTATTCCGTTTGAGGGCAAACTGTCACGTCTTTTGTCAGTGATCAGTTTGTTACCCTCCATGCAGCAAATGCCAAACCTTTCGATAAATAAAAAAATCAGATAAATAGGGGATAATTCCGGTATTTATCTGACTTTTGTGAAAGCGTTGTAAAATGCTTAATTACCAGTATTTTACATCTTTACTGAAGAGATTTGTAGGAATATTGAAATTCCAGTCGACTAGACTGTCATCTGTCACTGTCATGTTGTCACGAATGCGTTCCCTGACAAGTTTTATCCACTCGGACTGTCTTTTTGTCATATCAAGATAGCGTGAATAGAGTTCTTTTTCTTCGCCTTCACTTCTTTTTTTTCGTTGTCGAAGTTCTTCGATCTCTTTTTCAGTGTGGCAATGTATCTTGTGGATTATGTGAAGGAACATGATAATGAGAAGACAAACTCCCTTCGATATTTTGTTATTGTCCTTGTCCGTGCTACGGTCTTTGAAGAATCGATAAAGTTGAATAATGATAGTATTCATAACCTTGTCTTGTGGCGCACCTTTACGGGGTGAAGTATTTGTCACGACTTCTGGTTCACAATATTTTTCAACGTACTCTTTTAAATGCTGCCAGAACCAGTTATTCTTGTTAGATAAATGGATGTCCCCGTAGGCTGTTTTTATTTGTACAGGTTGGGAGTTTTTGTTTTTATACGAGAGTCTTTGTTGATTCTTTTGGATGAACAAGAGAATGTTATTCATATCGGGGTTCACGTCTGATAAAAATTCTTCCAATTTTTCATCTTTCATGGAACGTTCGATTGTTTCTTGTGCAGGCGTGATGGTTATGAAATAAGCCAGTAACCAGTATATCCAGAGTAACGTTGGGTTGCGTTCAAAATATTCATGGTTTTCTTGGAGGATGGTGTTATAATTTTGGGGGATCGTTGGGTTATGAAACACTAGTGGGAAAATGTTATTTTCTTCAACGTAGTACTGCCAGTATTCTTCAAATGATTTTATAGTGTATGTAGTGCCTGTTGTTGGATCAAGTTGCTGTGTTTCGTAATAAAAGAACGTTGGGAAGAATATTTCTTTTTTCATTTTGAAGTACTGGTTTAATAACGGGTATAACGTTTTCACCGTTTTACCTTCTATCCAAACGACGTAGCCCCAGAACGGGTCTTTTTCTGCGATCCCTTTTATTTCACACATGGCATGATATTTTTCTCAAAAATAAATATTTTTTGAAAAAGAGAAAAAAATAGCCTCAAACCCGAAGGCAAGAGGCTGTGATGTTCATAATAAATTTTGCATTGCTGCATCCATTTGGCTGTTTTCAAATGAATCTAGATAAATTTGGGTTACTTTTTCTGAACTGTGTCCCAGTGCCTCACAAATAAGTGATGTACTAACACCAGCCCTTTTTAATGTGGTTGCATGTGAATGTCTTGCAACATAGGTTGTCAATTTCTTATCTATTCCAAGTTCTTTACCGATATTTTTCAATCGCCTATTTACTTTAGCAATTGTTTTATGAATCCGATTTCTTTGTTGGACTTCTGTTTGATGAAATGTTGATAAGATTGGAAAAAGAAAATGAGAGTTTTCTGTTTTATATTTATTGATAATTTCAATAGCTTTGGGTAACAGTGGAAGTTTTATAAGTTTCCTTGTTTTCTTCCTTTTGTAGACTAATCTAGTATCCATTATGTTGTCATTGGTAAGATAAGCCATATCAATAAAATTGATGCCTCCCATGAAATAAGAGAACGAAAATAAATCAATAGCTAGATGGATATAGAAGTCTTTACCTGTGTAATTGTAATTAATGATTTGCATCACTTCTTCTTTTACAATTGCTCTTTTGGCTGTAACCTCATGTAATCTTGAAACTTTGAATTTGCGGAATGGGTAATATTCTTCTTTGACAATGTTTTCTTCTATCGCATGATTATAAACAACTCTTAATGTTCTAAATCTTATTCCGATAGAATTTTCTGCATCTCCATTACCTCTTTGCCATTCTTCATATTTTTTTAACCAAGGAATGTCTATATCAGAAAAATAAATATCAAGATGCCCATTAAACCTCATTAAAGAATTGTAAACATGATAATGAGATTGTGCGTATCCTGTTCTTTTGGCAGCTCTGAGTTGTGCTATTTGTTCTAAAAAGAACTCTCCAACTGTCTTTTTCTTTGTAGGTTTGGCTACCTTTTCAATAAGAGTGGTGGCTGTAAATTCTTTGTTTTCTGATTTAAATTCGATAATTTTTTCATTGTATTCTTTGATTTTATCAGCGATAAGTGTTTCAATATATTCTTTATTGGGACAATTGGGCCTAGGTTTGTTTTTGGTGAAGTCCCAATATTGTTCTGCCATTGATAGACCTAAACTGATGTATTTCTTTTTGCCATCTTTACATACTCTAAGCATTAGAGGATGTTCTCCATTTGCAAGTGTTTTTGATTTGTAACACAAGATGTTAATTCCTGCTGTCATGACTGATTTCGGTTTAACTCTTGGTTTAACTCATGGTTTAACTAGAGGTCAAAATAGCCTAAAAAATGGGTAAAAAAAGAAGCACCTACTTTCTGTAAGTGCTTGATTTTTAATGCTTTCTGTATAGTGAGAGCTGATTAAGAGTCAATTGCTCTACCAGCTGAGCTACGAAGTCTTCCTTGTTGCAAGCGGTTTTAACCGTTTTGCAGGTGCAAATATGCAACAATATTTTTTAATCTGCAAGAAAATTATTCTTTAATGTTGTGATAAACGTTGGTTACGTCATCATCTTCTTCCAATTTTTCCAGCAGTTTGTCCACGGTTTCTCTTTGTTCGTCGGTTAACTCTTTTGTATCAAGAGGAATACGTTCGAATTCTCCACTTACCATTTCATAGTGGTTGTCTTCCAAATATTTTTGGATTGTTCCGAACGCTTCGAAAGAACCGTAGATGATCACGTGGTTCTCGTCATCCTCGAAAATTTCGTCGGCACCGTAATCAATCATTTCCAATTCGAATTCTTCCAGGTCGAAATTCTCCGGACGGTTAATTTTGAACACGCATTTCCGGTCGAACAAGAAGTCTAAGCTTCCGGTTGTTCCTAAAGAACCGCCATATTTATTGAAGCAGTGACGTACATTGGCAACGGTACGGGTGTTGTTGTCGGTTGCGGTTTCTACCACGATGGCGATACCGAAAGGACCATATCCCTCGTAAACGATCTCCTTGTAGTCGGAAGTATCTTTTGAAACGGCGCGTTTGATAGCTCTTTCGACGTTTTCTTTCGGCATGTTTTCTGCCTTGGCGTTTTGGATAAGTATACGTAAACGAGTATTATTCGCTGGGTCCGGACCTCCGGCTTTTACGGCGATATCAATCTCTTTTCCTATTCTGGTAAACGTACGGGCCATGTTGCCCCATCTCTTTAGCTTCCGTGCTTTACGGTATTCGAACGCTCTTCCCATATAATGTGAATCTTATTTATATTACAATTTGAAACGCGAATTTAGTTTTTCTCCTTAAAACAAAAAAGGAATTCAGCGATTTTGTGTTGAGAATGAGTTTCATTCCGCGAGTTCTACGCTGAAATCGTCAATATATATTCCCTCGTCGGGTGTGATTTCTTTGCCATAGGTACGAATTTCTACCCGTAGAAGTTTTGCTCCTTCCGGTGCGGTGAATGATTTACCGTTGAACACGTTGATCCAACCATTCGTTTGTTTCAAGTAACTTGGGGCTTGTATCGGTTTGTTGTGTTCTGCCGGGAGTGCCGTACTTTTGGTTTTACGCCAATAGCAGTAATATTTCCACGGGAAAGAGGTGGAAGGGGCGTTTACATGCATTTTTATTTCATAACGTTTACCCGCTTCAATTTCTATATCTTGGTACAGGTAAGTTTTGCCTTGCAGGTAAACGGATTGACCGGAATGAGCTTGAGTCCCCGTGATCTTGAGCGCGACGCTGTCTTTTCCGTCTTTATAGAAATGCCAATTATCGGGTTCTTGTGCCGGGTTACTCCATTCTTCGAAATCTCCATTTCGGAGCAGGTTTTTCCCGTTCCCCTGTATCCCGCCTTCAATTAGCTCCGGGAAGTTGCAATCCACGCGAATGGTTTGATTCGTGTCGATAGCCACGGAGAAAGGAATGATTCTTCGCTTTGACTTGTTTCCTTCATCGTAGGTGATAGAAAGTGTGGCTTCTCCTTTTTGGGTCGGGAAGGTTCGAATCATTGCTTTCCCTTGATGATCCACGGGTTTCGTGATCGTGCCGAACGTGTTGGTGGTCGATCCGGTGAAACTGACCGAGGACGGGACGAAAGACAACTCCAAGTTCAGGTTGGATATATCACCGGGAATCGCGTGGAGAGAAAATTGTACTACCCCGGTTCTCGGGAAGAGCCGGATCGGGGGGAGGGTATTTTTACTTTCCGTGATGCTGATACTTTGCAA
>OLIS01000616.1_pt1 | contig 27888 bp, 28 predicted proteins | sample 1601351 | NCBI WGS metagenome assembly OLIS01 (sample SAMEA2452122, study PRJEB22498) | human gut metagenome | biome: human feces; feature: human gut; material: feces | place: Australia | collected 2012
GCAGCTACTGCTAGTAATACCACGACTGATAATGACATCTTGGCAATTGCAGCTACTAAGGCTACAGCAGTTCCAATGTATGCTGCGTACTGATTGTTATCTATACAGTAGAACACTCCTGGGAATACCAGTGCTGTTAATGCTGTATATGGCACAAGATCCAAAAAACGCTGCCAGTATGGAGATAACTCTAACTTAGAAATAAAAAGAGCTGGAATACTTCTTATTGGATATGTCATTAAAAAAGACATAAGCACAATTGAAATGTAATACTTGCTATCCATTAGTTTGCTCCTTTCTCATCTGCTTTTTCTATAGCATTTTCATTGGTTGTATTCTCATCTTTATTTGGTTTGTTATCAGAAAAAAAAGCGCCAATTAAAGAGCAGATAACAATGGTAGACAGAATTGCCCAGCAGCTGTCCATTACCTGAGATAAGGCAATATTTAAGATTGCGGCACAAATAACAATGACTAACAGCTTGTTATTGCTCTTAACAGTAGGAACTACAATTGCAATAAACAATGCATATAAAGCAATGTTCATTGCTTGAATTAAGTTAAAAGGCAAGTAATTGGTTGCAAAAGCACCAATGACAGCACCTGATACCCAGGCACACCAAGAGACTAAGAAAAGTCCTGCAAAGTATGAGGAACTAATCAGTTCTTTTTTAGCTGTAGTAAAGATTGCAAAAGGCTCATCGGTAATAAAGTGTGAAAAGAAAGCTCTTCTTACATTACTCAATTTATCAAAACGTGCAAAAACACAGGTACTCATAATGAAGTATCTGAAGTTTAAAATAATAAGACCGATACAGATAGCGACTAAACTGGCACTGTCTTTTGCTGAGGTTACAGCAAAGAACTGACCAGATCCGCTATAGCAGATCATAGACATTAAAATGGTTTCAAAATCAGAATAACCTGCCTGTTTTGCCATTACAGCATACGCAGTACCAACAGACAGGTAACCCAAACAAATTGGAATTGAATGACGGGCTCCTAACAGAAATAAATTCTTATTTAACACTTTTCTTACCAGATTAATTTTTCAAAAAGCTATATAAAGCTCAATAAAACTTCTTTAAAAAGTCTCTATAAACAGTTTTTAAGAAATAGCATTTGATTAATTTGCATAAGGCAAACTAACAAAATTTACAGCATGTGTTTATGAGATTACAGAACCTTTTGCATATATTTATATGCGCAACCTTTTCTAGGTTGTAGAAGGTATTTGTTTTTAGAGAATGCACAATTATGCACCAAATTAGGCTAAAAGTATATTAGAATTGCCAGAAGTATTTTGTACTCATATCATAATGTTTCAACTTTCGTTTTTAATTTTTGGATTTTGTATTTATTAAAATGGAAAATTTAGATATAGCTAAATTCGGCGGTACTTCTGTTGGTAACTTTGATGCAATGACATCAAGCTACAAGGTAGTTGTCGGCAATAAGAACTCACGTATTGTAGTGATCTCAGCCTGCTCAGGCGTTACAAATCTGTTAGTAGAACTAGCATCAGGCAAATGCAGCGATTCAAAAATTAACGAAATTATTGAAAAACTGCGTGATATCCACGAGCAGATCATTATTCATTTAGAGAATCAGCATGAGCTTCGTAACTACATCGAAGGTCATTTAAAAGAGATCAAAGAGCAGACACTTTTAGCAAATAAAGGTACTAACGATCAGTTAACTGACAGCATTGTATCTCACGGAGAGTTAATGTCATCATACCTGTTCGTAGCTTTATTCAAGCACTACGGTACCGATGCTCAGTGGTTTGATGTTCGTTCAGTAATGCGTACAGACTCTAAGTTCAGCTGCGCAAAACCTATTTGTGAAGAAATCAAAGTATTAGCTCATGATAAGTTATTACCTCTTATCAATGACAAGACCATCATCATTACACAGGGCTTTATCGGTTCTAACACCTTAGGAGAGACTACAACCTTAGGTCGAGGTGGTTCAGACTACACTGCAGCTTTATTAGGTGAAGCTTTAGGTGTAGCAACAATTTCAATCTGGACTGACGTAGCAGGTGTATTTACTACCGATCCTCGTGTTGTAAAAACAGCAAAACCAATTCCAGAGTTAACCTATATTGAAGCTGCTGAAATGGCAAACTTCGGAGCTAAGGTTTTACACCCATCAACCATGATCCCTGCTGTAAGACAAGAGATCCCTATTTTTGTTGGTTCTTCTAAAGAGCCTGAGAAGGGTGGTACCTGGGTTCGTCCAGTAACTAAGTCAGAGCCAAACTTCAGAGCTTTAGCTTTACGTAAAAACCAGACCTTAATCGTTTTATCATCACCTGTTATGGTAGGTGCTACTGGTTTCTTAGCAAACGTATTCTCTGTATTTGCAAAATACAATCACTCAATTGATCTTGTATCAACCTCTGAGATTTCTATTGCAGTTACCATCGATGCTGGTACTACCACTTCTGGTAAGGCTGAAATCAGCGAGAATATGTTAAATGAGCTTCGTCAGTTCTGTCATGTAAAGGTTGAAACTGGTCTGCCACTTATTGCCATTATCGGCAACAGAATGTCAGAGAATTCTGGTGTTATTACCAAGGCTTTTGATGCAATCAACAAGTTCTCTGTAAGAATGATCTGCTACGGTGCATCACGTCACAATCTATGCTTCCTTTTAAAGGATGGCGATACTACTGAAGCTTTAAATGAGCTACATAAGCAGTTATTAGAAGACTAATTCAATAACTGGCACATCAATTGCATCTCTCACTATCTAAAGTGAGAGATGTATTCTTAAATATTCAAAGTTTTCTCTCTAAAGATTAAAGTTACTCTCACCTGTGCCGTTATATGGTTATAGAGGTGGGCGTTTAGCCTATAATAAATGTAGGTTAATTTAGAGGTTCAAAATGTCATCATCAACAATTACTAGTTCTGGTGTAGGTTCAGGCACAGACTTTGAGAGCATTATTTCTGCGTCAGTATCTGCCAAGAAAAAGCTGTACGAGAAACGTACTACTACACGTAAGGGTGAAGCTGAGATCGAAAGAGATGGTCTTAATACCTTAAAGAGTGCTATGAGCACCTTTAAGGATGCTTGTGATAAGCTGACCGAAAAGAATTCGATGAATACTCATGCTATCACTACCACACAGAATAAAGACAATACCTGTTTTACCGTGACAGGTGAATCTGACTGCTCTAATACTAACTTTGATTTGGCTGTAACACAGCTTGCAAAAGCTGAATCTGTGACTCAGCAGTTCAAGACTGCTGACGGTTTTAAGAACAGTTTCTCAGCAGGTAAAATCACCATCGATTTAGGTCCTGAGACATATAAAGATGATGATGGTATTGAACAGACTCGTGAGAGAACCTTCTCTGTGGATATTCAGGAAGGCGATACCTTAGAATTAATTCGTAAGCGCTTAAATCAGAACGATTATGATTTAAACGTTGGTTTAATTAAGACTGAAGACGGTTATTCTTTATCAATCACCTCAGGCTCAACCGGTAAAGATACCTCTAATCTTAAGATCACTACAGAGTCTACAGATACAGCTGATCATGACTCATTAAACGTATTTAATTTCGATCCTAGTTCCGAAACTACTACCGAAACTGATGACAAAGGTATGGAACACAAGGTATCAGCGTCTGGCTCTAAGTGGTCTTATCAAGAAGGTAAAGATGCCTGGATTGAAGTTGATGGCCATAAGGTTACAAGCCATACCAACAAGTTTGATGACAATCAGGTATCAGGCTTAAACATCACTGTAAATCAGTTAACTAAGGACTCTAACGGTAACTTTACAACCTACAATGTTGATGTTTCAACCGACGATGATGCAGCTAAGAATAAGATGCAGGAATTCGTTGATGCATACAATACTTTGATGTCATCAATGGATAAGCTGTATAAGAGAAACTCTTATTCAGACGGTGAGAATCAGTACGATGGAGGTGACTTGGCTGGTGACTCTCAGTTAAAGTCAATTCAGAATACTCTGCAGACTATGGTTGTAAGATTTACCAAAGAGAATACTGGTAAATCAATCTTTGACTGCGGTCTTGAGTACAACAAAGATGGTACCCTATCTCTTGATTCTGATGCATTCAAGAAGTCAATTGATAACTCCTTCAACTCAGTTGTAAGCTTGTTTACAGATGAGGATGATGGCTTAATCAAGCAGTTATCTGATTACGTAAATGAATACACTCAGACTGGCGGTGTCTTATCTGATCGTATTGATGAAGTACAAAGCGAGATCGATGATTGGGAGCAAAAGATCAGTGATAATGAAGAGAAACTGGAGAAATATGAAGCTTCATTACGTACCAAGTACGGTAACCTTGACTCTTTGATGTCTGGCTACAATACATCACTCTCATACATTTCATCAATTCTGTCTGGAAGTTAATATCTTCCGAGTTAGAAAAAGGCAACCTGGGTTGCCTTTTTTGTTGTCTGAATTACGCTCATTGCCATCAGTCAGCTATGAAAAAGCCCCGCATTGCGGGGCTTTATTAAACTATATCTAACATAAGTTAGAAAGAGTAAATTAAAAATCCTTATCTAAAGAACCTGCTGAACCTAAACGGTCGAAAGCTTCCTGTAGACGAGCGATCATAGACTCCTGACCCTTACGTAACCAAACACGTGGGTCGTAGAACTTCTTGTTAGGAACATCTGGATCGGTACCGTCGCCTAACTGAGCCTGTAAACGGTTCTCATTAGCCTTGTAGTAATGTAAGATACCATCCCATGTTGCCCACTGAGTATCGGTATCGATGTTCATCTTGATAACACCGTATGATACTGACTCACGGATCTCCTGCTCGGTTGAACCTGAACCACCGTGGAATACTAAGTTAATTGGCTTGTCGGTAGGAGTGTTGAACTTCTCGTGAACGTACTTCTGTGAATCACGTAAGATGGTAGGCTTTAACTTAACGTTACCTGGCTTGTAAACGCCATGTACGTTACCGAATGAAGCAGCGATTGTGAAGTTAGGAGAAATCTTTGATAACTCCTCGTATGCATATGCTACGTCTTCTGGCTGAGTATATAATGCTGACTCATCCTTATCTGAATTGTCAACGCCGTCTTCCTCACCACCGGTGCAGCCTAACTCTAACTCAAGAGTCATGCCGATCTTTGACATACGCTCTAAATACTTGCAGCAAAGAGCAACGTTATCCTTTAATGACTCTTCTGATAAGTCGATCATGTGTGATGAGAATAATGGCTCACCGTGCTCTGCGTAGTACTTCTCACCAGCGTCTAATAGACCGTCGATCCATGGAAGTAACTTCTTAGCGCAGTGGTCAGTGTGAATAACAACAGGAACTCCGTAGTACTCAGCAACGTTACGTGCGTGTAGAGCGCCTGAAATAGCACCTAAGATAGCAGCGCCCTGTGGACGGTCAACTTTGATCCCCTTGCCAGCGATGAATGAAGCACCACCGTTAGAGAACTGTACCATAACTGGTGACTTAGCCTTGGCACCTGCCTCAATAACAGCATTGATTGAATCAGTACCAACGCAGTTTACTGAAGGGAATGCGAAACCATTCTCACGAGCAAAAGCGAATAACTTCTGTAAATTCTCACCGGTAACAGCACCAGGCTTTACAATATCAAGAATCTTAGTCATAAGATTATCTACCTGTAAATTAAAATATGAATTAAAAAAAAACTAAATTTAAATGCCAGCAACATAAGGCTGGCATTTATGAGCAATTATTCTGCAGCTCTCTTCTCAAGGATCTCAACAGCTGGTAACTTCTTGCCCTCAACGAACTCAAGGAAAGCACCACCACCAGTAGAGATGTAAGAAATCTTGTCAGTTACACCAAACTTCTGAATTGAGTTGATGGTATCACCACCACCTGCAACAGAGAAAGCTTCTGAGTTAGCAATAGCATCAGCCATTGACTTGGTACCAGCAGCGAACTGATCGAACTCAAATACACCAACAGGGCCATTCCACAGGATGGTCTTTGCGTTCTTGATAACTTCGTTGATGTTAGCCATTGACTTAGGACCTAAATCGAAGATCATATCGTCGTCAGCAACATCCTTTAAGTCCTTAGTAACAGCAGGAGTCTTCTCATCGAACTCTTTGCCGACTACTACGTCAACGAACTCAGGGATCTGAGTCTTTGCAGCTAATTCTTTTGCTGTATCGATTAAGTCGTTCTCGCATAGTGACTTACCAACTTTGTGACCTGCAGCTGCGATGAAGGTGTTAGCAATACCACCACCAACGATTAACTGATCGCAAACCTTTAATAGGCTGTTTAATACAGGTAACTTTGTTGAAACCTTAGAACCACCAACGATAGCAACCATAGGACGAGCTGGATTATCCATTGCCTTACCTAAAGCTTCTAACTCAGCAGCTAATAGAGGACCAGCACATGCTACTGGAGCAAATTGAGCTACACCGTAGGTTGTAGCCTGTGCACGGTGAGCAGTACCGAAAGCATCCATTACGAATACGTCGCATAATGCAGCGTATTTCTTTGATAGGTCTTCAGCGTTCTTCTTCTCACCCTTGTTAAAACGGCAGTTCTCAAGAACAACTACTTCACCTTCGTTAACTTCAACGCCGTTTAAGTAATCTTTCTCTAAACGAACTTTTACACCATTAAGCTTAGTTGCAATGTAATCTGCAACAGGCTTTAATGAGAACTCCTCAGCATAAACGCCTTCCTCTGGACGGCCTAAGTGAGAAATTACCATTACCTTAGCGCCCTTCTCAAGAGCTAACTTAATTGTAGGTAATGTAGCCATAATACGCTTGTCTGATGCAACCTTGCCATCCTTTAAAGGTACGTTAAGATCTGCACGAATAAGTACACGCTTGCCCTTTAAATCAAGGTCGGCCATCTTTAAAATTGCCATAGTTCGTTTTCCTCTTATAAAATCGTCTTTGTTAGACTTAAACTAAGCTTTTAACAACTGATAATTTTAGCACATGTTTAAAACTTTTCAATTTTTACAGCTGATTTTTGGTAATTTTGAAACATATTTTCAACATGTGATTGTAAGGTATATTTTATGTTCTAACCTTACGCTCAAAGTTAATACCAAAAGTGCAAAATTTGATGCAAATTTGGTTAAATTTTGGGTATTAAAAAGGCCGGTCCATTGTAAGGTACCAGCCTTTTGATTAACTTCTATTAAGTTCAAGTTATTACTTGATAACTTTCTTAGCAGCAGCTACTACGTTCTCAACAGTGAAGCCGTACTTCTTGAATAACTGAGAAGCTGGAGCTGATGCACCATAGTGATCTAGGCATACTGCAGTACCATCTAAACCAACATACTTAAACCAAGTTGTTGACATAGCAGCTTCAACAGCAACACGAGCACGAACAGCCTTTGGAAGAACAGACTCTTTGTACTCTTCAGACTGACGGTCAAATACGTCGGTGCTTGGCATTGAAACAACACGAGCCTTCTTTCCTTCCTTTGCTAGCTCTTCAGCTGCATGGAATGCTAAAGCAACCTCAGAACCTGTTGCCATTAGGATTACGTCTGGAGTGCCATCACAATCCTTTAATACGTAACCGCCTTTAGCGATGTTGTCAACCTGTTCCTGAGTACGAGGCATCTGCTCTAAGGTCTGACGAGACAGAATGATTGCGCTAGGACCATCCTGACGCTCAATCATATTTGCCCATGCAGCACCTGACTCAACCATATCACATGGACGCCACTCGTCGAAGTTAGGTAATACTCGTAATGAAGCGATCTGCTCGATAGGCTCGTGGGTAGGACCGTCCTCACCAACACCGATAGAATCGTGAGTGAATACAAATAATGTTGGGATCTTCATTAAAGCTGCCATACGCAATGCGTTCTTTGCGTAGTCTGAGAAGATTAAGAAGGTGCCACCATAAGGACGGAAGCCACCATGTAACACCATACCGTTCATAGCAGCGCACATTGCGAACTCACGAACACCCCAGTGGATGTAGTTACCATCTAAGTGGCCTGGTAAGATTTCCTTAGATTCTTTGTTCATGGTTAAGTTTGATGGAGCTAAATCAGCTGAACCGCCAACTAACTCTGGTAGTAATGAACCGAAGAAGTCAAGAGCAATCTGACCTGCCTTACGGGTTGCAACCTTAGGATCTTCATTATGCTGTAATGAATCAACCCATGTCTTTGCCTTTGCCTTGAAATCTACTGGTAACTTACCTGAAATACGACGCTCGAACTCTGAAGCTAATTCAGGGTACTGTGCCTTGTATTTAGCGAATAAAGAATTCCAGTCACCTTCTAGCTTAGCTCCCTTCTCGGTAGCATCCCACTCTTTGTAAATCTCTGAAGGGATCTCGAATGGACCGTACTTCCAGCCTAAAGCAGCCTTAGTTGCAGCGATTTCTTCATCACCTAAAGGAGCACCGTGAGATGCTGCAGTACCAGCTTTCTTTGGTGAACCAAAGCCGATGGTTGTAGGACAAATAATGATTGATGGACGATCAGTATCAGCCTTAGCTAATTCAATAGCAGCACGAACCTGCTCACCGTCGTTACCATTCTTAACTTCGATTACCTGCCAGCCGTAGCCTTCAAAACGCTTCTTGGTATCATCAGCGAACCAGCCCTTTACAGAACCGTCAATTGAAATACCGTTTGAATCGTATAATGCAATCAGTTTTCCTAAACCTAAAGTACCTGCCAATGAGCATGCCTCATGAGAAATACCTTCCATTAAGCAGCCATCGCCCATGAAAACGTAGGTGTAGTGGTCAACGATATCAAAACCGTCACGGTTGAATTCACCAGCTAACATACGCTCAGCCATTGCCATACCAACAGCATTAGCTAAACCCATGCCTAAAGGACCTGTGGTAGTCTCAACTCCTGGAACCTCACCATGCTCTGGGTGACCTGGAGTCTTTGAACCTAACTGACGGAAATTCTTTAAATCTTCAATTGATAAATCATAGCCAGTTAAGTGAAGCAGAGAATAGATAAGCATTGAAGCGTGACCGTTTGATAGAACGAAACGATCGCGGTTTGCCCAGTTAGGGTTCTTTGGATTGTGGTGTAAGAAACCTCTCCATAGTGCCTCTGCCATATCAGCCATACCCATAGGTGCACCAGGATGACCTGACTTAGCCTTCTGAACACCGTCCATGCTTAATGCACGTAGAGCATTAGCTAATTCTCTGTAATTTGCCATAAAAACTCCTCAGAAATAAGAAATCAAAAAACTTGTCCATTAAAAATAAGCTTGCCCTTGTCGATGGTAATTTCTGTTACCAGAGAATCCTTGTCCTCTCCTAACATTCGACCACCTACTTTCTTGACAAACTCATGACCAAAATCATTCATATGATCAAACTTGACATCAAACTTTCCTTTAACTGATGCCAAATTCTTAGATATACCATCTTCAGACTTTGGAGCTAAAACCTCACCCTTTGCAGTGGCTCTGTAAATTAACTTGCCACTTTCGGTATCCTGATTGACATTAAACGAAGAGTCAATAACTGTTGCCTGTAAATAATCTTTATTAGTAAAGCTATTTAAAGAGCTGGGATTCAACACCACGTCAGTCCAGGATTTCAGTTTCTTCGCCATCAGGTAAGAACTTAAATTCTTAATTTTTCCCTTCACCATGCCAACACCTGATCTAGTATCAGCAATGGAGACTAAATCAATATCAAAGTCTCCTGTGGAGCGGACTTTTGGAACCTTAAGTTCTACATCAAAACTTTTTAACTGCCCTAAAAACTCATCATCAATTACAAGACCACTTGCATATAATCTTGCTTTCTTAGGGATCTGAAATCTGTCACCTTCTGTATAAGAGCTTAAAAAGAAAATCTTATCAGCGCTCAAGCCGGGGATGTACAGATTTCTGCATTCAACAGCTAACAGAAGCTGTCGTAAAAAATTGCGACTGAATAAAAAGTGCACATCAAGATCTGGTGTCATGCCATGAATATCTTTTAGAACACCTATATCCTTTACGTATTTTGTGTACTTACCTTTTACATCAGCTTCTAAGCTAATTGCAAAAGGTAACAGACGCACATGCATTCTACCTTTTGCGGTACTTTTTTCATCCAAGATCATCTTTCTTACAAAAAGACGCTCGATGACCTTATTTAAATCAAAATCAGCATCCATGGTTAAAAAGCCATGATCGATTTTTACAGGAACATCATAAACTTTATCTGTTCCGGCAAAATTTATCTCTACAAAACCTCTCTGTGAAAACAGATCCGTTTGTTTTGGTATATATCTTAGGGAAATTTTGTAGAGAAAAACTCCAGACTGGAATTTACTGTACAGAAGTTTATTACACCGTCGCAGTGCCACTTCCATACCTGTTTGCGAGTACGAAGAAACAATCGCTACACCTGATATCCAAACTCCGAGGATAAAAGCCATCAGAGCTAAACAACATGCCGCAAACTTTTTCTTCATTAATAAAAGCCTAAATTATTCATTGTGGGCTTAATTTTACCCAACAAGCAGACTTAAAACAACAAAAAAGGCAACAAAAAATGTCGACCTTGCGGTCGACACTTTGTTTAATTAACCAAACACTTTCTTATAGTCAGCCTGGAATTTAGCGATACCCTGATCGGTTAATGGATGGTGGATCATAGTTTCGATAACCTTGTAAGGAACAGTTGCAATATCAGCACCTGCTAGAGCGCACTGTAATACATGGATTGGGTTACGTACAGAAGCGCAGATGATCTGTGCATCGATGTTGTTGATTGAGAACATGTCAGAAATAGTACGGATTAAGTCTAAGCCGTCTTCTGAAATATCGTCTAAACGACCGATAAATGGTGAAACGTAAGTAGCACCTGCACGTGCAGCTAATAAAGCCTGGTTAGCTGAGAAGATTAAGGTGATGTTGGTCTTAATACCTTCTTTCTTACACTGATGGCAAGCCTTTAAGCCTTCAGCTGTCATAGGGATCTTTACAACCATGTTTGGATGGATTGCAGCAATCTCACGAGCTTCTTTCATCATACCTTCAAAGTCTAAGGTTGTAGGCTTAACTTCACCTGAGATAGGACCATCAACAATTGAAGTAATTTCCTTGATAACCTCTTTGAAATCCAAGCCTTCTTTAGCAATTAAAGATGGATTGGTGGTTACACCACAAATAACACCTAAGTCATTAGCCTTGCGAATGTCTTCTACATTTGCTGTGTCAATAAAAAAGCGCATGGTATCTCCTTTGCAGATTTTATCTATTACGTGAAAACTTTTTATGTTTTAATTGTAGCTCAAAACCACTTCGCAAACGTTTACAATAGTTTAATTCTGTGACGTCATTCTATATTTTTCTAATATTTATTTGTTTTATAACGTTTTTATTTTTAAGTTTATAAAAGCGAACTAAATCTTACTAAATAATTTTGCAGAGATTTTCGTAATTTATTTTAAATAATATTAATCCCACTTTTTTATTTATAATTAATCCCATATTCATTCAATTATATTATCTTATATTTCAATATATTACATAAATTATCAAAAATAATTGTTTCGTAGAAGTTTTAATTTATTTTTTAAAGTATATAATCATCCTCAGTTAATTTAATTTTAGAGGACAGACTTTATGTCAAGATTATTTACCTCAGAGTCCGTTTCAGAAGGACATCCAGACAAAATCTGTGACCAGGTGTCAGACGCAATCTTAGATGCAATCTTAGCTCAGGATAAAGATGCTCACGTAGCTTGCGAAACTTTAGTAAAAACCGGTTTAATTTTAGTTGCAGGTGAAGTTACAACTTCTGCAAACGTGGACTTTGAAGCTATTGCACGTAAAACTGTCTGCGATATTGGTTATGACAATTCAGAGGTTGGTTTTGATGGTCATTACTGCGCATTTTTAAATGGTTTAGGTAAGCAGTCTCCTGATATCAATCAAGGTGTTTCAAGAGCTTTACCTGAAGATCAGGGCGCGGGCGACCAGGGCTTAATGTTCGGCTTTGCAACTAACGAAACTGAACACTTAATGCCAGCTGCTATTACCTATGCTCATGAGCTTGTAAAGAAACAGGCTACCTTACGTCGTAACGGTTCAATCTCATGGTTACGTCCTGATGCAAAAAGCCAGGTTACAATCGCTTACAATGATGACGGTACTGTAGATCATATTGATACTATCGTTCTCTCAACACAGCATGATCCTGATGTAACTCAGGAAACTGTTCATGAAGCAGTTTATGAAGAGATCATCAAGAAAGTAATTCCTGCAAACCTGTTACGTAAAGACACAAAGATCTTTATTAACCCAACTGGTCGTTTCGTTATCGGTGGTCCTGTAGGTGATGCAGGTGTTACCGGTAGAAAGATCATTGTTGATACTTACGGTGGTGCCGCTCGTCACGGTGGTGGTGCTTTCTCTGGTAAGGATCCATCAAAGGTTGACAGATCAGCTGCCTACGCTGCCCGTTATGTAGCTAAGAACATTGTTGCAGCAGGTTTAGCTAAGAAAGCTGAGGTTCAGGTATCTTACGCTATCGGTGTTGCTCAACCTGTTTCAGTATCTGTTAATACCTTTGGTACTGGTAAGATTGATGATGAAAAGATCTCAAAAGCTATTCCAGAGGTTTTCGACCTGCGCCCTTACGGCTTAATCAAGCAGTTAGATCTGTTAAGACCTATCTACTTAAAGACTGCAACCTATGGTCACTTTGGTCGTCCAAGCTTCAGCTGGGAACAGACTAACAAGGTTGACGACTTATTACAGGCTGTTAAGTAATAAGCTTAAACGCTAACTTAAGTTCTAACAAGAAAGGCTCCAGATGGAGCCTTTCTTGTTTTAAACGAATCGAACTTTGTTATCTACAGTTTTTACAACTTTACTTTCTGAGCTAGTACACTTACAGATTCATCGTTTAAAGAGTTATTCTCAACACCTTCTATGATGTCTTCTTTTGAGTATTTATCCTCTGGATAGACAACTACAACAGCCAGGTCACCATCTTGTAAGAAGTTCTTCTCACCATACTCGGTATAACGGGTAGCTCCTACAGATACCATTACCTTTTCAGGATAACCTGATTCTTTTAAATACTCACTGATAGGCTCAGCAGGACCTTCATCTTTCTGGCCATTGAATTTTTCAATTAACCAGTCAATTAAAGTGCCATAGATATAACTGTAGTCACGAACAGCGCTATCCTCTCCATAAAGATTTACTTTGCCGTCACGTACTAAGAAACTTGCAATACGATAACGATTTAATATGCCCTTTTCATCAAATGAATCAATTGCAATAGCATTATCAGAAAAGCCTTTTGATGCTTTGCCCCAGTTCTTCTTCTGACTTATTTTTTTAGCGCCTTCTTTTCTGATTGAGCAATCATTTGAAGCTCCGAAGACTACAGGTTCTAAAGCTACTACTTTGCCTTCTTTCCAAGTTACATTACATACAATTGCGCACTCAGGCTCAATTTGTAATTTCTGCTCACCATGAGGGAAGATAATGGTGTTGCTGTTAAATGGGAATACACCTAAAAATCTTGGGGTTACAGCCTCATTACCTTCTTTTAAATTAGGAATAAAGGTTGGAAAGACAGCTTTTGGAGCTTTTGCTTCTTTGGTTTTTACATTTGTAAAATCTACAGCTTCACCTGCCTGCTCTAAGTGCCCTGTGAAGTTACCTGCTACACCAAAGGTAGCCATCTTGCTTAAATCGATTTTCATAAAAGATCCTTTATCCTCATGATTTTGGAAACAAGAGCATTTTAACAGGAAACATGACCTAACTTAATATGTTCATTGCATCCACTTATTCTTTGTCATTGATTTCTATATCATTGAATTGCTTTGTACACTTGATTTAAAGGAAGCTTTAGACTTTACAGATTACTTATATATGTCTCAAATTTGAGCTTAAATCTTGTTAAAATAGCACTCTTAGGAGAGTTACCATGAACTTAAAAACACTCTTGTTAAATACGCTTGCACTACCTTGTGTAGTGTTGACTCTTGCCTGTTTTAACAGCGTAGCAGCACAAAGACTGAATTTAAACTTCAATTCAGCTAAAGGTTATTTATACAAAATAACCTCTAAGCTTGATTCTCCTAAGACAGTCTACTGTGGCTGTGACATTACTATTACTAAAAAGTGGTACTACCCTAATCTTGAGAGCTGCGGATACATCATTCAGTACTCAAATCCAAAGCGAGCAAAAAGGATTGAAGCTGAACACATCGTACCTGCTTCATATTTTGGTAAAACAAGAGAGTGCTGGCTTAAAAAGCCAGGCAGACAGAATTGCGAGAATACCGATAAGTACTTTAACTTAATCGAATCTGATCTGCACAATCTTTACCCTTCAGTTGGTGAAGTAAACAACGAAAGACAGAATTTTGCCTTTTCTGATTCAATTAAAAAGACCTCTCCTTTTGGTCAATGCCAAATGTTAATTGACAGAAAAAGACAGAGAGTTACTCCTCCTGAACGCGCTCGTGGTGTGATTGCTCGAGCTTACCTGTACATGTCCATGATGTATGGTATTGAACTTGATGCTGAACATGTAAACTTATTCAACCGCTGGAATAAAAAATACAAACCAGATCAGAATGAGTGTAAGCGCAACCTTTTAATTAAAGAAATTCAAGGTAATGAGAACCCTTATATTTCTCAAAAATGTAAATACGGAAACGATAAATAATGAGAACAGTTAGAATTTGCCAGCTTAATGCCCCTTTAAATTTAACTGATGAATTTACCTTAGATGATGACGGTTATGGTCATCTTGTAAGAGTGCTTCGTTTTAAAGAAAACGATGAATTTGTAGTATTCGACGGTATCGGTCATGAGTATGAAGCTGTACTTACAAAAGTAGGTAAAAGCGCTAATTACAAATGTACAAAAGTAATTGAACGTAATGTTGAATCTCCTGTAAGAGTAGAGTTAGGTCAGGTTATCAGCCGTGGCGAGAGAATGGAATTTACCATTCAAAAGGCTGTTGAATTAGGTATCTACAAGATCACGCCTCTTTATTCATCACGCTGTGGTGTCAAGCTAGATGAAAAGCGTCAGCAAAAGAAAATTGAACAATGGCAAAAGATTGCTATCTCTGCCTGTGAGCAGTGTGGCCGTAATGTAGTACCTGTAGTTGAGAATATCGTCAATATAGAATCATGGTATGCAAGAAGTCCTGAAGCACTAAGCCTTACCCTTGATCCAAAAGCTGACAAAAAGTTAACAGAACTTGAACTTTCAGGTGATATAAGATTACTCATTGGTCCTGAAGGCGGCCTTGATGATAATGAAATTCAAAAGGCTGCTGAACACAATTTTGTGGGTGTAACTTTAGGTCCTAGAATTTTAAGAACAGAAACAGCTGCTCTTGCGGCTTTATGCATCTTAGGTTGCAAATACGGAGATTTATAATGGATAACAATGAAAACAAAGCTCCTGAGGTATCTTCAGGTATGAACAACCTAGTTTTAGGTAAAAATACTACCTACGATAATGAGTACGCTCCATCACGACTGCAAAGGATTGAAAGACAGCTAGGTCGTAGCCATATTGAAAGATTACAAAAGTTCGTAGGTTATGACATTTGGCGTCTTTATGAGATGACCTATTTAAACTTAAATGGTCTGCCTAAAGTTTGCATGGGTATTATGACAGTACCTGCTGACAGTAAATACATTGTTGAGTCTAAATCATTAAAACTCTATGAACTGTCATTTACCATGACCAAGTTTAAAGATTTAAAAGAGGTCGAAAGCGTATTTGAGCACGATCTTTCAACACTTTTAGAGAGCAATGTGAAGGTAAGTTTATTCGAACTTGATAATGAGGAGTTCTCTATACGTGCCGTAAAAGGTACTTGTTTAGAAGAGTTAGATTGCTGTAAAGATTTATCTTTTAAAGGTTATGAATACTCCCCTTCTTTATTAACTTTTGATAAAGAAGAGAAGACCATTAAAAAGACTTACTACACCAATCTTTTCAGATCACTCTGTCCTGTAACCTCACAGCCAGATCATGCTGTTGTAAGAATCGATTATGAAGGTAAGAAACCTGATCTTAAAGGACTGCTATCTTACTTAGTTACTTTACGTAACCATCAGGGATTCCATGAGCAGTGTGTAGAGCTTATCTATTCAGACTTAATGTATTACTTAAAGCCATCAAAACTTACAGTATCAGCTTACTTTACCCGTCGTGGAGGTATTGATATCAATCCTGTCAGATCATCTGCTAAGTTAAACTGCAGTGAATCTGTAAGAACAATCAGACAGTAAGTAACTCTACTTATGACAGTTTTATCTTTAGCTATGAAACTGTCATTTGACACAAAAATTTAAATTTGGAATATCTGTTCAAAATTTCATTAAAAATTAAAAAGTTATATCGAGATAATAACTTATAATGAAAGAGTGATAGGAAGTTCAATACAAAAAAATTAAAAAATCACAAAAACAAAACACATTACAAAAATAATAAAAGGAGCATTTATGAGCGTTGTAGACGTTTGGCCAGTAGGCTCCATGTCACTTTTAACCCAGTATGAAGCAGATTCATTATCTTTATCCAGTCAGGGTGAGCTCTATGATCTGTACAGAAACTGCTCTTTAGCAGTCTTAAACAGTGGCAATATCACTGATAACTCAAAAGAACTTTTAGATAACTTCAAATCTTTTGAAATCAACATCATTAGAAATGAGCGAGGTCTAAAACTTGAGCTTATCAATCCACCAAAATCATCTCTAGTTGAAGGGCAGGTCATCAAGAAACTGCGCAAGCACTTATATGCAGTTTTACGTGATATTGTACAAATTCACTTATTCTCAGAGTTCTATAACGATAGTCTTAAAAAGAAATATAAGACTGAGTCTGATTACATCACTAATCTTATATTTATCATTTTAAGAAATGCCAGTGTCTTAAAGGCTGGGATGAAACCAAACCTCGCTGTATGCTGGGGTGGTCACTCAATCTCACAAGAAGAATATGATTATGCCTATCAGGTAGGTCTTGAATTAGGTTTACGCAAGATTGATATCTGCACAGGTTGCGGACCTGGTGTTATGGAAGCTCCTATGAAAGGATCTTTGCAAGGATATTCTGAGCAGTGCGAGCAGGAAAAATGCCGTATGATTGGTCTTACAGAGCCATCTATCATTGCAGCAGAACCACCTAACGCCATGGTAACAGATCTTGTGATCATGCCTGATATTGAAAAGAGACTTGAGGCCTTTGTCCGTCTTGGTCATACGCTTATAATCTTCCCAGGTGGTCCAGGTACCGCTGAAGAATTACTCTATATTTTGAGCATCAAATTAAGTAAGGAGAACAAACACAACTTCTTACCTTTGATCTTAACTGGTACAAAATCATCAAAAGGCTACTTTGATGAATTACAGGACTTCTTAATTGAATGCTTTGGTAAAGAGATCACACGTTACTATGATCTTATAATCGATGATCCAATTGCTGTAGCTCAAAAGGTAAAGCAATACAATGACTCAGTACTTGATCATAGAACCATTACTCATGATTCTTATTGCTTTAACTGGACTTTACATATTCCTCTTGAATTGCAGATTGCATCTCCAATTACTCATGAATTCATGGCAAATCTTGATTTAAGACGTGATCAGGAACCATGGAAGTTAGCATGCAACTTACGTTCTGCTTTCTCTGGAATTGTAACTGGTAATGTTAAAGAGAATGGCATCAAGCTAGTAGCTCAAAAAGGTCCATTTAAATTACATGGTGATAAAGATATCATCAAATCCATGGATGGTCTTTTAAGAAGCTATATTGATCAAGGTCGTGTGCTTTTATCTCAGAAAGAATACGTTCCTTGCTATGAGTTAGTTGAAGAGTAATACAATTTCAATGCTCCTGAATGTGAAGTCTGTAATCAATTCAGGAGTAGAGGTGTTGTTTTAAATCTTAAATATTGATATATAATATATGTATATTAATTTTTATATTAAAAAACAAGATTGATGACATGGAAATTGAACAAATTTTTGAAAGTTATCTAAAAGAGTTATACGGAAAAGACGCTAAATTCAGAGAAGATCAGCTAAAAGCAAATTGAAGTCGCCAACAAACTTGGTATTATTTGTGTAGATACAATTGAAAAGATAAAAGAAACTGACTAACAGAAATTGATGCAGAATTCTGAGAAGCAACTAAAAAATTTGAAAGGTGCTTTCAGAATAAGAGAAGATTCCATACCTAGGATCAAAAATCAAAACGTATATATAGTCGATGATATGGTTGATTCTCGTTGGTCTTTTACCATATGAGGAGGAATTCTACTAAACCGAGGTTTTGTAAAATCAGTTACTCCTTTGGCTATAGCAGATACTTCAAATCAAAATGAATAACATAAATTCTCTTTCTGAAAATGATTTAGCAACATTGTTATTATGTTCGGATATGGCTTGTGATTCAAAGATAAAACCATATTCAGATTCAACATACTCAAAATTTGCACAAGCTCTTTTTAAATCTGGATATCAACCTTCAGATTTATTTTCAATGGAACCTTCTAAGATCTTAGAAATTACACAGGAACCTAAAACTCTTTTTACAAGAGTTAAAAATCTAGATTTTTCAGAAAGGATCCCACTACTGATAAAGAGACATACGCAGTTAACTATTGAGTTAAGTGAAGTTGAAAAAAGAGGAATAAGAGTTGTTACTAGAGCGGATAAAATGAATTATCCTCAAAAACTGCGTCTCAAATTTAAAGATACAGGAATAGCTATACCTTCAGTTATCTATTACGTAGGAGAGCTGTCTCTTGTAAAGAGTATTAGAGCTGTCGCCATAGTTGGCTCCAGGGAGCTTACATCTGATACTGGGGCTCAAAAATTTACAGAGATCTTTACTCAAAAAGTGTCACAATCTGGCTTTGCTATTTCATCCGGAGGAGCAAAAGGAATAGACCATATAGCAGAAGTTACTTCCCGTGATTGTGGTAGTCTTAGCTTTATTACAGTACCAGACAACCTTGCAAAGCGAATTCTTGAACCTGAGGTTAGAAAATCTCTGTTAGATGAATGTTCTGTGTACTTATCACTTACACATCCAAATTCAAGATTTTCTGGATACAACGCCATGGCAAGGAATTAGATAATTTATGCTTTATCTGATTATGCTATGGTTGTAACTTGCTCATTTATCTCAGATGCTAAAGGTAAACCTTATCCAAATAAGGGAGGAACCTTGGGTTGGCGCCCACGAGTGTGCTAAATTTAATTTATCAAAATTACTAGTAAGATATGCAGGAGAGAATACTCCTACAGGAAACTCATATTTTGCAAATGAGTTGCACTGTTCTGTTATTTCTGAAGATGACGTTTACTCAATACTCAACTTTAATGAAATTCTGAATAAAGATCTAAAAACAGATGACTCTAGTAAAAAATCCGTATCAGAAGGTATTCAGACAGATTTATTTAGTGCCTGTTCAGCATAAATAGCAGGTATTTTACAATATTCCCTCACAACTCATTCCTACTAAGGAACAGGCTGCATTGAATACATCATTAAAGTTATGTGTAAAGTTACTCATAAAGGCATTTAATGACAGGAAGAGTACGCTTAAACCTACAATCATGGATACGGCAAAGCCTAATGAGAAGATGTTCAACTGAGGAGCAGCTTTAGTCATTACACCTAAAGTAAAGTTAACCACGAGCATAGTACAAATCGCGCTCATGGACATGGCAAGACCTGCTTTGAACATGGAGCCTGAGAATATGACAAACTCTCTTATACCATACAAAGGTAAAGCCTCACCCATTGGCAGAGCTTTAAAGCTCTCTAGCAGCAATCTTAAAAAGATTAAATGACCATCAACACTGAAAAAGACTAGGGTACACAGTACTGTAAAGAACTGACCTACCACAGGAGAGTTAGTACCTGATACAGGATCAACTAAGGATGCAAAACCTAAACCTGTCTGCATCGCTACAGCCTGACCTGCAATAATAAAAGCCTGTGAGATAAATAGCGTGCATAAACCTAAAGCTAATCCGATTAAACACTCTTTTATAGTTACGATAATGCCGTATACAGTAAAAGGATCAGTGTTAGGTGCCAGATTGGGAATAGATGGCAGCATACAGACTGTAATTGTCAGAGCCAATAGGGCTCGTGTCATCGTAGGAAAAGAGTTTCCAGAGACAGCGAACATTGTTGCTAAAAAGGCACTGATACGACACAGTGGCCAGACAAACTGAGCTACTGCTGTAAGAGTGATTGGCTCTAGTACGTCCATTAACCTACAGCCTGTGGGATTAAATCAATAATGTTCTTGAAAAAGGACATGAGCTTTTCAAGTCCCCAGTGAGAACCTACCATCAGCGCTCCTACCGTTACAAGCAGACGAGGTAAGAATGACAAAGTCTGCTCGTTAATAGAGGTAGCTGCTTGGAAGATAGATACACACAGACCTACACACAATGAAGGTACGATACTTGCGCTTACTAATAGTGCCACCAGACCTAAAGCTTCACGTACGATATCGACAAAGACTTCTGGTTCCATACACTACCCTCCTGCGACACCGAGTCCGAAACTGGACATCAGTGTTCCCATGATTAGTGACCAGCCATCTACCAGCACAAACAGCATCAACTTAAATGGCAACGACACAATCATAGGCGACAACATCATCATACCCATAGCCATCAGAATGGATGCTACTACAAGGTCGATGATAAGGAATGGTAAGAACAGCATAAAGCCGATTTGGAATGCTGTCTTTAATTCACTGACAATAAAAGCAGGAATTACCACTCTCATTGGCACATCCTCTAGTTTGTCAATCTTAATGTTGGCAAATTCTGAGAAGGCATTTAAATCTGTCATACGGGTCTGATCGAGCATGAACTTGTGCAAAGGCTTTTGTGCAATTTCAAAAGCATCTCTTGCCTGGATTTTATCGTTCATATATGGCTCAATAGCCTGTGTATACATATCATCAAAAACAGGAGTCATCACAAAGATGGTCATGAAAAAGGCAATACCAATTAACACCTGATTTGAAGGAGAGGTCTGTAAACCTATGGCCTGACGCAAAATAGCAAGCACAATGACGATACGTGTAAAGGAAGTCATCATTACTAGGATTGATGGTAAGAATGACAATAAAGTCATCAAGATCACGACCTGTAATGATAATGAGTAATCCTGCGTACCGTCAGGATTGGTCTTTACAGTAAATGCTGATATATCAAGATTTGCCGCAATACTTTGAGTAGGCAATAAAAACAGAATAAGTCCTGTTATAAGAGTTAATACAGAACTTATAGCAAGACTCTTCTTTAAAGACTTGAGTTTTGACAGCATGGCATTTGAATTTGCCATGTACTCTTTAGATTCAATTGCTCTTTGAATTATCATGTGAACCCTGCTCTATACTGTTTTCTGTATCTGTATTAGGCTTTGTGTGATCTTCTAATACCTTGTCAAACTCAGATTTCTCATCATCCAAATCGGTTAAATAGGTGATTTGACTTTGAGTAACGCCCAGCATTATCTGTCTGTTCTTAGCTTTGACAATCACAACTCTCTGTTTTGGACCTAAATAAAGCTGATTTAAGATGACAAGCTTTCCAGAGTTATTTCTTACAAAACGTGTTTTCTTTAATAGGTAAGCTACAACTAGGATTATAGCTAAAATTGCAAAGGTAGATAGAAGCCAAGTGAAAAGTTGACTTGCTGAGGATAACTCATGACCTGAGCTAGTCTCATCAGATACGGCAATGCCTGCATAAGACAGCAGGCATAGGGATAACAATAATCTCATCTTATTGAAGCTTTTTAATTCTCTCAACCTGGCTGATAACATCAGTCAATCTGATACCGAATTTGTCGTTAACTACAACTACTTCACCGTGAGCAATCAAAGTACCGTTAACTAAAACATCTAAAGGCTCACCTGCTAATCTTTCAAGTTCGATTACAGAACCCTGGTTTAACTGTAACAGGTTACGGATAGAGATCTTGGCATGACCTACTTCCATGGTAATGGTTACAGGAATATCCAAGATAGAATCTAACTTTTTACGCTCTTCAACTGAAAGCGGCGCTTTATTAGCTGAGCTATCCTCTTCAAACTCTTCAATAGGAGCTGCAGTTGGGTCAGAACCTGAATCCTGTGCTCCTAGAGCTGCGGCCCATTCATCTGCTAATTTCTGATCGTCTGACATATTTCACCTTAATCATCATCAAATTCTTCAACTTCTTCATCATCAGCTACATTCATATTATTGCCCTTGATGAAGCTCAAATCGTTCTTAGCACTCTTAGGTCTCTCAAGAACTTCGGAGATCTTAATTGCAAGCTTGTCCTTTGACTGACCTAATTTAGCTCTGTAGCTTGGCAGATCCTCGATATAAACTAAAAGGTTTTCAGGGATTTCCACATTGAGGATATCACCTGGCTGGAAATTCATGATGTCACGCAGTGATACTAGAGTATCTAAGAGTTTTACTCTCATATCTACGTTAACATCCATAACTTCTTCACGTAAAGCCTTGTTCCAGCGAACATCGGTATCACCTTTATCTGACTGCACACCAGCATCTAAAAGTTCACGAATAGGCTCAATCATTGAATATGGGAAGCAGATATGCAGATCACCACCGCCACCATCAAGATCGATATGGAACTGGTTTACGACTAAAACTTCAGATGGGCTAACAATATTTGCCATTGAGGGGTTAACCTCTGAGTCTAAGTATTCAAACTCAGCATCCATCACAGGAGCCCAAGCTTCCTTATAGTCGGCAAAAACCATCTTTAAGAGTTTTTGAATAATTCTTCTTTCAGTTGGGGTGAATTCACGACCTTCAATCTTGGTTCTAAAACGACCTTCACCACCAAAGAAGTTTTCTACGAGGATGAATACTAATCTAGCCTCTAAAGTAATTAGAGCAGTACCTTTTAAAGGTCTAAAGCGCACCATGTTCAATGAAGTTGGCACATACAGAGTCTGTAGGTATTCACCAAACTTCATCATGTTCACGCCTGTCCAGGTCACTTCAGCTGAATGACGCATCATGTTAAACAAACTGATACGCATGTGACGAGCAAAACGCTCATCAACAAGCTCAAGTGTAGGCATACGACCACGAACAATACGTTCCTGTGATCCAAAATCAAAGGTTTTGACGCCCGAGACGTCTTGCGGCTCTTCTGGCTCTACATCATCTGCTCCGTGTAACAGAGCATCAATTTCATCCTGCGTTAAAAATTCAGTCACAAATATTTCTCCTACTGCAGGACAAAGCTAGTAAAGAGGATCTGATCAACTACTGGTGTTTTAGCAATTTCAGACATCTTTGCTCTTGTGGCATCTAGTAGCTCTCTTTTAAGTCTCTGACGTCCTGAAGGCAACAGCAGTCCTTCATAGGTCTGTGCGCTGAGTTTATCAAAAATAACACTATCGATTAAAGTCAGGTGTTTCTTAGCTAAAGCTTCGTTCTCTTCGCCTTGAACTACTAACACCACATCTACCTGACCAGTATGTAATCTTCTTTCACTCTTGATGTTAAAAGAGAATTTATCTGAGCATTTAACATAGATCTCGCGCTGCAGAAGTTTTTGAGATTTCTCTTCTTCAGCCTTTTGAGCAGCTATTTCTTCAGCGGTAGGCCCAGGAGGCTCAAATGGAGGTAACTGCAAGAAGTAAGCAGCACCAAAATAGCCACTAACACCTAAGATTAGCAACAACAAGGCTGCGATAAGAATAAATAGCTTCTTACCACGCTTTGGGCTACCCAGTTCATCTTCTTTTTTCTTTTCAGCCATAACTCTCTCCTAATTATTTATATTATGGCACAGAGAATTAAATAATCTGTTGATTTTTACGCAAAATAGCTTACAGAATCACCATTTTGTGAGTTCATTATATTTTCAGTCTGATTTTCTGTCAGATTTTCTGACATATTATCATTCTCATCATTTGAAGCAAAGAATGTGCCGTAACTTAGATCATCTTGATTTTTCTCTTGATGACCATGTTGAGACTGATGCTCATTGCCTGCAAATTCCTGATTTGAGTTCTGATTTGAATGGTTGTCTTCATATTCAGTAACCTCTGCTTTAGCATTGATGTCGTTATCTCTTAAGGTCTGTCTTAAAGCTTCCATTCCCTGCTCTACTAAAGCTTTAGTAGCAGGAGAGCTTGCTGAAATAGAAATCTTGGTAACATCATCAGCAGAACCTACATCAAGAGAAATCTTCATCTTACCTAAACCATGAGGATTTAAAGTCAAATCCATAGTCTTTAAGTTCTTTGCTGCCATCTGCATTACTTTTTCAGTTAAAGCCTGCGCATTTTGCTTTAAGTTAGATGACATGCTCAATAATTCAAACTGTTTTGAAATCTGGTTCTGAGTGTTTTCCTTATTAGTTGCAGCAGACTGCTGTAACATACTCTGGAATGACTGATTCTGATTAGTGTCAGAGTTTTCTCCCTGAGATAAGTCTGATGACATTACTGAGCTTGAGTTTTCAAAAGCTGACTTTATAGCCTGCTCTAGACTTTGAAAACCATTTGAGCTTATCTTCTGATCTTGAGTATTATTTAAATTAACTCGATTTAATCCGGTGCTGTCAAGAGTAGCTCTTGAGCTTGTATTAGTATCGCCCTCGGTTGTCACCCTTAATAATTCTAAGGATTTAGCTAAAGTGTTTTCTGATGCTTCTTCTTTAGAATCCATAATAGCGTCAATCTTGCTCTTTACATCTGCTTTAGAAAGTTTTTCATCCAGTGATTTAGATAACTTTATGCTCTGCTCAATTAAATCAAAATCATCAGCACCAAAATCAGTGTTTTCACTGTCATTGGAAGTTACTTTAACTGATTCAACCTCTGCATCACCTAAAAGTTCATTGAACCATGAATCGAGATTATTCTCTTCTGATGAACTTGCATTTAAAGTATTTTTTGATGCATTTACATCTGATTTTAAAGTGGCATCAATTGCTGTTTTGATAAATTCATTTAATTTAGTGTCATCTAAATTCTCAATGGAACTTAAATCCTCATTTGAAAGATTTAAAAGTGAATTCTTTAAATTCTCTGTATCAAATGAGCTAGACTGTAAGCTATCAGCGTTATTAGCATTAGAGCTAATTAAATTAGAGCTTCTCTGCACTATTTTATCTACTAACACAATTTTCTGATTTAAGGCATTAACATCACTTGCATCCATCAATTGATTTGAATTAGAAAAATCAACAGTATAGCTATCAGTATTGCCTAATAAGTCGGCTTTGTCTAATAAGTCGGCTTTGTCTAATAAGTCGGCTTTGTCTAATAAGTCAGTATTATCTAAAACTAGCTCTGTATTCTCTGTACCTAAAAGATCTGGGATTAGGATTTCATCATTTGATGATAAGTTTTTATTTGATAAGTTTTCTTCATCATCTAAATTTGCTCTAACATCTTCAACTTTAGCTGACTCTGTCTTTACAGCATGATTATTCTGCTTTTCAGAATTTTTGTTAGATACAAGAGTATCAGTTTTCAAGTTAGATGATTTATCAAGAGTCTTATTAGAGCTTGTGCTTTTTACATTCTTCTTGATAGTTCTTACAGGACTTTTTACATTCATGGAGTTCTGTACTGATGAAGTTGCAGTCAGCGATTTTGAGTTAATGGCTCCAGTTAGAGAACAGAATAGATCACTAAAGTCAGAAGCATTCTGTTTAGACACTGTTGAATTAACGTTGCCGTTAGAGGCAACATTGTTTTTAATAGTCTGATATGTATTGCCGATGTTTTGCATTGCACATCCTCTCTTACAAGACAGCTGTATATTTTTATTTAATAATTCAATTAGTTATTTATTTTTTTTACATTTCATAAAGAAGTTTGTCTTTATATAAACTTATAGATGCAAATACTTTGCCAAGTTTAAATCTCGAGTCTATTTGTTGATATGAACCAGAGGATTAACTTTTTTCTTAGATTTTTGATTAGGAAGAGAGATTGAGAACTTCAAAAGAAAAACATCTCTTGATGGCTTATTTAAGCAAATGTACTTTTGCTCAAAAAGAGCAGATCAAAAGGTAACTTTCAATCTGAAATATGACAGTTATTTTAAGCTCTTATTTATGAATATTGGGCTTTGATCATAAAACGCAAAACTGCATTTAATTCACTTTTACAGAAAAAGCTTTCAATTCTGTTATTTCTCCACCATACAGAGAGAAAGCTTTGGTGTTCCAGTTCTGCCAGTTCTAATTTAAAAGTGTAGTATCAAAAGGAGCAGGCTCACTTACAGATACATAAGGCAAACCAAAATCTTAACCTTCAGCAGCATAATCCAAAGCGGTTTTGACAATTCTTACATGAGGGATAAATTCTCCAGGCATATAAAAAGAAGCCATCTGAATTCCATATTCATAGCCTTGCAGTTTTTCAAATAAGCCAGCTGCTATTCTCTGTGTTGTTTCACCTTTGTTGTAGCCTGGAAACATTCTATTGATATCAGTATCATCCATGGCCCAAAAGCATTTGCCGATGTTCATGGAAAAAGGGTTAGCACTTGGAATTACAGTAACACTAAGATATTTTTTGTAAAAAGCCATGATTCTCTAACATGTTAAGTTCTTTTACAATCTGAGAACAAACATACTACTGAACTATTTTTACGTAAGCTAATATTGTGGACAGGTAAACTGAATTTTAACGTTTGATTTAGGAGATGTTTTTAGCTCGGTTGCTGCTTAAATGAAGGTAAAATACATCTTTGAAAAAGGTGGGACTAAAAAAGCTAGCTCTGAAAAAAAGATTAGCTGTTAACTTTATCTTTATCCATTAAAAGACGGGCTTGTTTTGAGCTTACGATATCATCTGTTAATTTTTGCTCAGCTTTAGCTTCCTTTAAAAGGCGTTCTTGCTTGTGCTTTTCTAATAAAGACTCAATGATCTTTCTTCTTTTTTGCTTATCTAAATAGTTTTGCTTAGCACGCTCTTCCTGACTCTGCAGTTGAATAAGACCAGCTTCCTGGCGAATTTTAATCTTATCTAGCTTTGATAAAAACTGCTGATATGACATATACATGTTCATATCCATGCCGTTTTTTGACTTTACGGTCATCTCATTTTCGTAGATCTTTTCAAACTGTTTTAACTGTTCGATTTGACGCTCAAAATTGATAACAGCATTTTTAGCATCAGTCCACATTTCAAGTGCACTGTCTTCTTCTTTTTTTCTTAAATCAAGAACTAACAGTAGAGCTTTATCACCACTCATGACTTATTCCGTGAACCTATGCTGTAAAACTAACCTTTAAAGTTATTGGTTATTTGTACTTTTGATGGTTTCAAGATGGCACCTGAAGAGCCTCCTGTTGCCTTTAAAGTAGCGCCTTGAGCTGGTCTTTGTGCTTGAGCATTTACCTGTTGCATTGCGTTAATCTTATTCTGAGCATCGTTAATTAAAAGCATCGATAATTGTTTTAAACCATCTAAGGACTGCTTAAATGGAACAATATCTTTCATGCCCTGAACTGTAAACTCATCAATATATGGCTTAATCATAATCGCCTGATCAACTCTTGGATCGGATCCTTTCTGATAAGCACCAATCTGAATCAACTCACGGCTTTGAGTATATTGAGCTAAACACTGTCTAATGGTTCTTGCCATTACCATGTGCTCAGCACTTACAACAGCTGGCATAACACGGCTTACTGATTTTTCAACATCAATAGCAGGGAAGTGACCAGAGTCTGCTAATTGTCTTGATAACACAATATGACCGTCTAAGATAGCTCGAGCAGAGTCTGCAATAGGATCTTGCAGATCGTCACCTTCGACTAAAACTGTAAAGAAAGCTGTAATAGAGCCCTGACCTTCACCTCCGTTACCTGCTCTTTCAACTAAGGCT
>OLIS01000620.1_pt1 | contig 27720 bp, 23 predicted proteins | sample 1601351 | NCBI WGS metagenome assembly OLIS01 (sample SAMEA2452122, study PRJEB22498) | human gut metagenome | biome: human feces; feature: human gut; material: feces | place: Australia | collected 2012
GATATGCAAGGGTAAACGTGAAGGAAGGTTTTTTTGGTGAATACTTGAGGAACATTCCTTTGCGTTCTCACGGGGCTGAAGTGTATTATTTCGATGGCCGGGAGAAATAGAACCAAAGCGTGTACTGTGCCGTGGTACATCCTCGACGAGGAGGAAAATATTCTTACTCCGGAATGGGGATTCACTTCAGAGGACTTGAAACGTTTTAAAGATTAGAACGGTTATATTTCTCGAAAGCCCCCAACCCGAAAAGTGAAAAATCATAGCGAATCGGATCGACAGGGTCCATTTCCCGGAGATGTGCAGTAAGTTCTTCCACGGCTTTCCGGTCATTCTGGTTACGGGTAAGCAGGCCTAGTTGACGACTCACGTTACCCGTGTGTAGGTCTAGTGGAATCAATAGGGCAGAGGTTGGAATATCTTTCCACAGGCCGAAATCCACCTCTCCGTCGTGTCTCACCATCCAGCGTAAAAACATATTTACCCTCTTCGCTGCTGACCCCTTCTCCACGTTAGCAATATGTCGCAGTACTCTTGCTTCGGCAGGTAAAGAGGTGAAAACAGAATACCACTCTTTTAGTACTTCGAACATATCTTGATGTTTTTGGTAAGCCCGTGTGAAAACGGTTTCCAAGCCTCCGTGATGGCGATAAATATTCGCTAGGGATCTCAAAAAGTAAACACAATCGTAGCTATTAAACGTACGGTGCTTGAAATTACAGAAACGTTCGTAGTCTTGATCTTCCGCCTGCATCACGAAATCATGGGGCGCATAATCCATTAATCGCATTAACTCCTTACATTTCTTGATAATCGTGGGTCGTTGTCCCCATGCTAATGATGCTGCCAGGAATCCGGCAATTTCGATGTCCTCTTTTTCCTCGAAACACTTTGGTATCTGGATCGGATCGGTTTCTATAAAGAATTCCGATTTATTGTATTCTAAATACTTCTCGTCAAGTAATTGTTTTAAGTCTTTGGAAAACATTCGAATAATTTACAATTTATGAATTCCGATTTACGATTGAAAAAGCGTTTGTCCCGTGCGGCTGGAATCTGAAATTTAAAATCTAAAATTGTTTCACCGCTCTCAGCATCTCCCGTTTCCCTGGAGGGCCGGGAAGGCGTTTCAAGTTAAAACCGATATTACGGAGGGCTTGTTTCACGGTTCCTTTCACGCAATAAGTCGTGAGAATTCCTTCCGGTTTAAGCGCTTTGTAAAATTTGGAAAGCATAGTTTCCGTCCATAGGCGAGGCTGTACGTCGGGGGCAAAAGCATCGAAAAAGACGATATCGAAATATTCGTGAAAATTGACTTCTTCGAAATCTGCTTGGTGCTTGTGGAGCGTGAAGTAAGGGGTAATGACAACATCTTCTTCCCAGGGGGTGTTGTGTAATTGTTGAAAGAAGGGTGTATCTTCCGGGGTAAAAAGGTCGGAATAATTAATCTTTTCCACTTCTTGAGGTGTCAGCGGGTATTTCTCGAAAGTATGAAATACTACTTTCCGTTGATTCTCTCGGGCTTCGATCAGTGTTAGGAAGGCATTCAGTCCTGTTCCGAAACCGGCTTCCAGAATCCGAATATCTTTTTGCCCGTAGTATTCAATGCCTGCTTTTATAAATATATGTGTAGATTCCTGTATGGCCCCGTGAATAGAATGGTAATGTTCGTTTAGTTCCGGTATATACAGGGTAGTACTTCCGTCTTCTGTGATAATAATTTCTCTATTCATCTTCTAACACAATTCCTGACGCAACAGGTTAGCAAATTCGATGACATCATTTTCCGTGGTGTCAAACGAGCAAACCCATCTAACTTCGGCCGCATCTTCATCCCATACATAAAAGAAGCATTCATCTTGAAGTTTGCTAATCTTTTCTCGCGGAATGATGGCGAAAATTTCATTTGCCTCAACTTTCTGCGTGATACTCACGGAAGGAATCTGCTCTGCCGCATTTGCGAGCTTCTGAGCCATGGCATTTGCGTGAGCAGCTGATTTCAACCATAAATTGTCTTTTAGAACAGCCGAAAACTGGGCAGCAATAAACCGCGATTTAGAATGTAACTGCATCAATTGTTTCCGGATATATTTAACTTCTTTCGACATCGTGGTATTAAAGAAAACAACGGCTTCGCCGAACATCATACCATTTTTGGTTCCCCCGAAGCTTAAAACGTCAATTCCCACTTCTTTGGTGATGCTGGCCGGAGTGCACCCCAAATATGCAACAGCATTTGCCAGGCGGGCTCCATCCATGTGGACGTACATATCGTGTGCGTGAGCGAAGTCACAAATTTCTTTTAATTCATCACGCGTGTAAACTGTTCCGAGTTCCGTACACTGCGTTAACGAAATGATTTTTGGTTGGGCGTGGTGTTGGTCACCAAATCCATGCATGTGATTGTGAATCAATCCTAGGGTGAGTTTTCCGTCAAATGTGGGAACGGTCAACAATTTACTGCCGGTTTGTTTCTCGATAGCCCCGCATTCGTCCACGTTGATATGAGCTGTTTCCGCGCAAATGATCGCATTATATGAATGCGTAAAGGCTGAAAGACTTAATATGTTGGCTCCTGTTCCATTATAAACGAAGTACACGTCAATGTTGTCTCCAAATAGTTGTTTGAAATCCTCGATGGCTTTTGCCGTGTATTTGTCTTCCCCGTAAGAATGTTGATGTCCGAAGGCGGATTCTTCTAGTGCTTTGAATACTTCCGGTAAAACACCGGAAAAATTGTCGCTACCGAAACCTCTAAGTCCCATGAATTGAAATGAATTGGTAATAGTTAAAGGAAAATGATGTATAAATAGAAAGAAAAAAAGACTACCCCAAAGTAAATTTGAGGTAGTCTGAAATATTAGTTATCCTAAGAATGACAATAATATACCGGCTGCAACAGCAGAACCGATAACTCCTGCCACATTCGGCCCCATGGCATGCATCAACAAGAAGTTTCCTGGATTTGCTTCTTGTCCCACGTTTTGTGATACGCGGGCTGCCATTGGAACTGCAGAAACTCCCGCGGAACCGATCAACGGATTGATCTTGTTCTTGGTGAACAAGTTCATGAATTTTGCCAGTAATACACCACCGGCACTACCAATACCGAAAGCCAGTACTCCGATAATCAAAATAGCTAGCGTTTGGAAGTTCAAGAATGCAGCTGCCGTGGTGGTAGCTCCAACGGAGATACCTAGGAAAATCGTACAGATGTTCATCAACTCATTTTGAACCGTTTTGCTTAAACGCTCAACTACACCACATTCACGCATCAAATTACCTAACATCAAACACCCGATTAGAGGAGCTGCAGAAGGTAACAACAAGGATACAAATATGGTTACAACGATCGGGAATACAATTTTCTCTTTTTTAGATACTTTACGTAATTGTTGCATTACGATTTCCCGTTCTTTCTGAGTGGTTAACGCTTTCATGATAGGCGGTTGGATCACGGGAACCAAAGCCATGTATGAGTAGGCTGCTACCGCGATAGGACCAAGTAAGCTTGGTGACAGTTTTGACGTCAGGTAAATGGCTGTCGGTCCGTCAGCACCTCCGATGATTCCGATAGATCCTGCCTCAGCATAAGTAAAGCCTAATGCAAGAGCTCCCAAGAACGTGGCGAAGATTCCGAGTTGGGCCGCGGCTCCCAAAAGAAAACTTTTAGGATTTGCTAATAATGGACCGAAATCCGTCATAGCTCCAACACCAATGAAGATAATACAAGGATAGATTCCTAATTTTACTCCCAGGTAAAGATAGTCTAGCAAACCAACGTTATTGGAATCCGTGAAGTTGGCCCAATGAACGTGTCCTCCGTCAAATAATTCCGGGTGGAATAATCCGGCTCCGGGTAAGTTTGTCAATAACATACCGAAGGCTATAGGTAACAATAACAACGGCTCAAATTTTTTCACGATAGCCAAATAAAATAGCACGCAAGCCACAACTATCATGACTAAACACAGCCAATTTCCAGAATACAGATGAGCAAATCCAGTATCGTTTAAGAATTTAGATATTTTTTCGCCCATATCAATTTCTTCTGCACTAGCGGCAAAAGGCATGATAAATATTCCGAGTAATAAGCTTATTTTTAACAGGTATTTTTCCACTTGTTTCATTTTCAATTGTTTTACAGTAGAATTAAACCAAATCAACAAGCGGATCATCTTGAGAAACACTCTGACCAACTGTTACATGTATTGCTTTCACTTGACCGTCAACACTTGCCACGATATTGTTTTCCATTTTCATGGCTTCCATGACTACCAGACAATCACCGCGTTTTACTTGACTGCCAACTTTTACGCTAATTGCGGAAATAGTTCCGGGAAGCGGCGCTTTAATGCTGGTCGTCTTGTTGTTTGTAGCAGATGTATTTTGAGTGGAACTTTTATAAGTGGTTGAAGTCGGTATGGCAGCAGGTTTACGAGGAGCTGTGGTTGCAACCGTGTTTTTGCTTTCATATGATACTTCATAAGATATACCGTTCACCTCAACTGTAGCCTTATCATGATCCGTTATATTCACAGTTACATCGAAGTTATTGTCGTCTATGGTGATTTTGAATTTATTCATAATCTGTTTATTTTACTTATTAAGGTTTCTCATGCCGTAAATTTTAGAACTCCACGGGGAATAACGTTTTTCAACTTCTTCAATCGTGATCACGTGAGGTTCTTCATCATGAGAGTTAAAATATAGATGCATAGCCATGGCGATGGCAGCTTGTTCGTGAGGTGTCGGATGAGCATCCGTCGTCACTACAGCTTTTTCCACGTCTTCAATTGTTTTCGCATGATCTACTTGATTCGTCAACTTGGTCTGTAAGTTAATAACCCAGATCAAAAGAATCAATAACAGGAATACTGTCAGCATCCCTACGCCTGTAACGAGGAGTGCGTAACCCCAGTTTATTGCTAATGTGATCATATGGCTTACAACGGTATATTTGAATGTTTCTTCATCGGGTTAACAACGCGCTTGGTCTGCAAAGACTGGAAAGCACGGATAATGCGGAAACGCGTGTTGCGCGGTTCGATCACATCATCAATGTATCCATATGAAGCGGCTTTGTACGGGTTAGCGAATGCCGAGTTGTATTCTTCTTCTTTCGTGGCAATGAATTTAGCTTTTTCCTCTGGATCAGTGATTGCGGCTAATTCTTTACCGTACAATACTTCAATAGCTCCTTTGGCTCCCATAACGGCAATTTGTGCCGTGGGCCATGCGTAGTTAAAGTCTCCGCGTAATTGTTTACATGACATCACGTCATGCGCACCACCGTAAGATTTCCGTAAAGTAACGGTTACTTTTGGAACGGTTGCTTCTCCGTAAGCAAACATCAATTTTGCTCCATGAGTGATGATACCACCATATTCTTGTACACGTCCCGGTAAGAATCCCGGTACATCAACCAACGTCAACACCGGAATGTTGAAACAGTCGCAGAAACGAACGAAACGTGCTGCTTTACGAGACGCTTCAATGTCAAGAACTCCGGCATAGAAATTCGGTTGGTTAGCGATAACACCGACAGAACGTCCACCCATACGGCAGAAACCGACAATGATGTTACGGGCATAACGTTTGTGAACTTCCAAGAATTTTCCGTTATCCACGATGGCTTCAATGACATCCATCATGTTATATGGCAAGTTCGGATTATCAGGAATGATCTCGTTTAACTGGTCTTCCAGACGGTCAATCGGGTCATTGCATACCTCAATCGGCGCCTCTTCCAAGTTGTTGGAAGGTAAGTAAGAAAGCAGATTGCGAATGATAGCGATACCCTCTTCCTCGTTTTCTGCCAAGAAATGAGAAACACCGGATTTCGTGGAGTGAACTTCTGCACCTCCCAATTCCTCGGTTGTGATATCTTCTCCCGTTACGGTTTTCACAACTTTAGGGCCGGTTACAAACATGTAAGATGATTGGTCGGTCATCAGAATGAAGTCCGTTAGGGCAGGAGAGTATACGGCTCCTCCCGCGCAAGGACCGAATATGGCTGAGATTTGAGGAATTACTCCAGAGGCCAAGATGTTTCTTTCGAAAATTTCGGCATATCCGGCTAATGAGTTAACTCCTTCTTGAATACGGGCACCACCCGAATCATTCAGTCCGATAATGGGGGCTCCTACGGTCATGGCTTTATCCATTACCTTGCAGATTTTCTGAGCTAACATTTCGGAAAGTGCTCCTCCGAAAACGGTGAAGTCTTGAGCAAAAACAAATACGAGACGTCCATCAATTGTTCCCTGACCAGTGACTACTCCATCTCCCAAAAATTTGGTTTTCTCCATACCGAAATTGTAGCAACGGTGTGTGATGAACATGTCAAACTCTTCGAAACTATCTTCGTCTAGTAACATGGCAATTCTTTCCCGAGCCGTATATTTCCCTTTTTTGTGTTGAGATTCAATACGCTTTTCTCCCCCTCCAAGTTTTGCCTGAACTCGTAATTCGATTAACTCTTTGACTCTATCTTGATTTGTCATAATATGATAATTTATATAGGCTAATTTGTCTGAGAATTATTTTGTTCCACAAAGTTCGGTCAATACTCTGCAGGTTGATTTCGGGTGAAGGAATCCGATTCTTAAACCTTCAGCGCCACCACGCGGAGCTTTGTCGATTAACTGACAACCAGCAGCACTAGCGTCATTCAATGCAGCTTGAACGTCTTCTACGGCAAATGCCATGTGGTGCATACCGCCACCGGTTTTTTCCACGAATTTTCCAATAGGTCCTTCCGGATCCGTGGATTCCAATAATTCGATTTTCGTTTGTCCTACTTTGAAGAAGGCTGTTTTTACTTTTTGATCTTTTACTTCTTCAATAGCGTAGCATTCCAATCCTAATACTTTTTCGTAAAATGGAATGGCTTCTTCCAAATTGGCAACTGCGATGCCGATGTGTTCAATATGTGTCGGTTTCATAACAAAAAAACATTAAAGTTAAATATTATATTATAATTATTTAGCATACATAGACGCAACATTTTTGAGAATTTTCCTTGTTTAATTATTAAAGCGCGAAACTACTCATTGTTCTTGCGATTTTCAAGTAAAAACGGTAAATAATTTCAAAAAAAACAAGTTTATACTTGTTTTAAATAAAGAGGTGATAACTTCATCATTACTTGTTTCGTAAACGTTATCGAGAAGGAGCGAAATTTGTATGAAAAATAAAAATATAGAATGTTATGAGTAAGCAAAGATTTGTCATTTTTTTGATCGCTATCATTGGTATGATCGCGACATTTTTACCTTGGTATGAAATAGGTAGTTTAGGGATGGTCATGGGGTATCAAACTGTTGGGTGGTTTACGTTTGTCATGTTTGCACTGGTATTTCTTTTCGGTTTGCGAAAAGGAGTAAAGCAAGATATGTCCACGGGCTTATTGTATCTCGGATCATTTTTTTCACTGCTTGCTGCTTTCGTAGTCTTGTGGCAGATCATCACGCTCGGATTGGATCAGGAAGGGGGAAGTATGTCGGTTGCTGGCAATGCCCTGGCTAACGATACGCGTGTTTTATACGGGGCCTACCAGGTCGTTATTGCCGGAATCTGTTTGCCGTTCGGAGCATTCCTTTTCCGCGATAGAAAAAGAAGGTAAGAATCCATCTGTATTTTTCTGAATGCCGGATTAGGTGAACTTTTTTAGGGAAATACAAGCGAAGAAAAGTATGATGTATTTGTGCCCGATGATCTTGCGTAATTGGGTGTACATTCCTTTTTTGAGAGATTTCACGGAATTAAGGGAGATACCCAATATGGTTGCGATTTCCGAGTTGGATTTGCCTTCTAATGCGAGGGTGGCGATTTCGAGACTACGCCCGGAGAGTTGGCTAATAGCGGCATGTACGCAACGGATCATTTCTTGGGTAGCGATTTCCTCTAGAAACGAGTCTTCAGAGGGTAATTCTTCCTTTAGTTTTTCGGCGTCTTCGATCGTGAATTTATTTCGTCTCAGGATGTCCATGCAGATGTTTTTTGCCGTGATGTAAATGAAGGCAACTGCGTTTTGTTTGGTGTACGAATCATTCAAGCGTTCGTACAATTTGAAGAATGCCTCCTGCGTGGCATCCATAGCTTGTTCCTTATCTTTCAGGTAGGAATTGCAAAATCCCCACACGGCTTGAAAGTGATCCGTGTACAATTCTTTAAATGTATCGATACCGTTAATATAGTCACTCATATCGAAAATTTATACAGACAAATATAGGGTGAAAAGTTTAAAAGCAAAAATCTTCTTGGTTGAAATGAACGAGATGGGGTTTCAAATAAATCAGTGTGGCATTAAAAAAGAAGTTTGTGCTAAAATATGAGAAGCATTGAAAAATAAAATTTAATAACCTATTTTAATTTGAAAATGCACCAAGGGTGAATGATATTTTACTACTTTTGTAAAATTAGGCGTTAGTGTAAATCAAAATTGTAAGGTCGTGGATAATAATGGTCGATTCGATAGTGGGCATGTTCAAGATTTGTTGAATAAGGCACGAATGGGTTGGTGGGAAGCCGATTTCTCCCAAAAGCAGTATGTTTGTTCTGATTTTCTTCGAGAGTTGTTAAATTTGGGGGAAGATGGGGTAATTAGTTTTGTCGATTTTCGTAAATTGATCCGAGAGGACTATCGTTTGCGAACGGTGAATGAATTTCGTTTTGGAAAAACCCAGAATATATATGACCAAATTTACCCGATTGAGGTGAAAGGAAAAGTAGTGTGGATACGAGTGAAATTGTGTTCCAAGGAGGTGGATCCGGAGGGGAACATGAAAACCTACGGATTCATGGAGTGTCTTGATCTTCCGGAGAACGTGGATACGGAAGAAACAGCAATGGCGCGTGTGAATAATTTGTTCGCCCAGCAAAATAGTATCTCACGATCGTTGCTTTCATTACTTCGTTCCGGGGATGTGAGCGGTGTTATCAATAAGATTTTGGGCGATATTATACAGCATTATCCGGAGGGATGTACTTATATTATTGAGTATGATTGGAAAGATCGTACACAGATATGTCGTTACGAAGCGGGAAATTACAAGTCTTTTAAGAAAAAGAGTTACATGGAAAAATTTCCGATGAGTAATATTCCTTGGTGGACGAAGCAGTTGGCAGGAAAGGCATCCCCGATTATTTTGACGAGTTTGGACGAGTTGCCGGAAGAGGCGAGTGAGGAAAAAAGACGCTTGACGGAACAGGGAGTGAAATCGCTCATTGTTATCCCGATGTTTTCAAAAAATGGAGTGTCCGGGTATGCCGGTATCGATATTTTGGATAAGTCTCACGTGTGGAAAAATGAGGATTACCAGTGGTTTGCCTCGATGGTAAATATTATCAGTATTTGTATAGAACTCCGGAAATCGGAAGAGAAGGCGCAAGAGGAGAAGAAGTTCTTGTCCGATTTGTTTAAGCATATGCCGGTGGGGTATGTGCGGATGAAATTGTATTATACTGAGGATGGACATGTGAAGGATTATTATTTCATGGATTCGAATGCAATGGCCCAACTTCTTTACAGTACGAGGGGAAATAGTTGGATCGGGAAATATGCCAGTGAGGTCGATCCGCATTTCTTGGAGCGGTTGCCGGATTTGGAACGAGTGATGCAGAATGGGGGTGCACGGAATGTAAATTATTATCTGGAGGATAAGAATAGATATTTTCATGCCGTGATGTATTCTCCTTGTGCGGATGAGGTTGTGTTGATGTTTTCAGATATGACCGACACATTCTCTGCTCATGAGGCGTTGGACCGGAGTGAACGTTTGTTGCGTAATATATATCAAAATATTCCGGTCGGGATAGAGTTATATGATAAAGACGGGTATTTGGTCGATTTGAATGATCGAAATCTTGAGATGTTCGGGGTGGCAAAGAAAGAGGATGTTTTGGGAATTAATATGTTTGAAAATCATCTGATACCGGAGAAAATGAGAGAAAAAATGAGGAAAAGAGAGGATGTAAGTTTTTCTCTGATATATGATTTTTCAAAATTAAAAGGCCTTTATACTTCTAAAAAGAGTGGGAGTTTGAATTTATTGACAAAGGTGACAACGTTGTACGATGCACAGAATAATTTGATCAATTATTTATTGATTAGTCTGGACCGGACGGAAGCCACGGAGGCATATAACCAAATCCAGGAATTCAAGAATTTTTTCACGTTGGTGGGAGATTATGCACAAGTCGGGTATGCGCATTTTAACGCCTTGACTTATGAAGGGTACGGTCTGGATAGTTGGTATGAAAACGTGGGAGAAGAAATCGGGACGCCATTGTCACAGATTATTGGGGTGCATTCGCATTTTCATCCGGAAGATCGAGATTTGATGCTTGCTTTTTTCTCAGATGTAATTGCGGGGAAACGGACGCATTTACGGAACGATATGCGTATTAGACGGGCTGATGGACATTACACGTGGACTCGGGTAAACGTGTTAGTGAGGAATTATAGTCCGCAGGAGGGCATGATCGAGATGATTTGCATTAATTATGATATTACAGAATTGAAGGAGACTGAGGCAAAGTTGATCATGGCAAAGGATAAGGCGGAGGAGTCGGATCGTTTGAAGTCGGCATTTTTGGCGAATATGAGCCATGAAATTCGGACCCCGTTGAATGCTATTGTTGGTTTTTCCAATTTATTGGCTTATGCCCAGGAGGAGGGAGAGCGTGCGCAATATATCGGTATCGTGGAGGAGAATAACGAGTTGTTGTTGCAATTAATTTCGGATATACTGGATTTGTCGAAAATTGAGGCGGGGACTTTTGACTTCGTGTATGATCGGGTAGATGTGCGTCAGTTGTGTGAGGATATCGTGACGTCACTCCGGGTGAAAGTTCCGTCCGGGGTGGATTTGTGTATAGTACCAAATTTGCCGGAATGCTGGGTAAACAGCGATAAGAATCGATTACGTCAGGTGATTTCCAATTTTGTGAATAATGCTTTCAAGTTTACGCCTTCCGGGAGAATTACCGTGGGATATATGTTGAGGGATGGGGAGGTTGAAATATCTGTGACGGATACGGGTGTGGGTATTGAAAAAGAGAAGCAGAAACAGATTTTTGATCGTTTTGTGAAGTTGAATAGTTTTGCTCATGGAACAGGTTTGGGGTTATCTATTTGTAAGAGTATCGTAGAGCAGATAGGTGGACATATCGGGGTTAATTCGGAGTTTGGGAATGGTTCACGCTTTTGGTTCACACATCCATTTTGAAACAAAATGTACGCTTGTTTCGTATAATAAATAAAGTATATTTTTAAAATTTGAAGATATAATATATCTTTGTATCCATTTTAAGGATAATCAGTTGTGTGCTAGAAGTGAAACATAATATCATGTAAGTTAATGGGTATGGCAGACGAGAAGAAAATTATTTTTTCCATGATGGGTGTGAGTAAAACAATACCACCTCAAAGAAAAATTATAAAGGATATTTATCTCTCCTTTTTTTACGGGGCGAAAATCGGGGTGATCGGTTTGAATGGTTCTGGAAAATCGACATTATTGAAAATTATTGCCGGATTGGATCCGAATTACGAGGGTAAAGTAATCTGGTCAAAAGAGCATTCTATCGGCTATTTGCCTCAGGAACCTCAATTAGATGATTCCAAGACCGTGAAAGAGGTCGTGCAGGAGGGTGTCCAGAAGGTGATGGACTTGTTGAAAGAGTACGAGGAGGTGAACATGAAGTTTGCTGAACCGATGAGTGATGAGGAGATGGATAAGTTGATGACTCGTCAGGGGGAATTGACGGAATTAATTGAGCATCATGGTGGGTGGGAGATTGACCAGAAGTTGGAGAGGGCAATGGATGCCTTGCGTTGTCCGGAACCGGATGCGGAAGTGAAGTTCCTTTCCGGGGGAGAACGCCGTCGGGTCGCCTTGTGTCGTTTGTTGTTGCAGGAACCGGATATTTTGTTGTTGGATGAACCGACGAACCATTTGGATGCCGAGTCTGTGGAATGGTTGGAACAACATTTGCATCAATATCCCGGTACGGTGATTTGCGTGACACATGATCGTTACTTCCTGGATAATGTGGCTGGCTGGATATTGGAATTAGACCGGGGAGAGGGAATTCCATGGGAAGGAAATTATTCTTCTTGGTTGGAACAGAAAGCGAAGCGTTTGGAACAGGAGGAAAAACAGGCAAGTAAGCGCCGGAAAACACTGGAACGGGAATTGGAATGGGTGCGTATGGCCCCTAAGGCTCGTCAAGCAAAAAGTAAAGCTCGTTTGAAGGCTTATGATCAGATGATGGATGAGGATGTGAAGGAGAAAGAAGAAAAACTTGAAATATTTATTCCAAACGGTCCTCGTTTGGGCAACAAGGTGATTGAAGCCGAGCATGTAGCGAAGGCCTTTGGGGATAAGGTGTTGTTCGATGATCTTGAATTTAAATTGCCGCCAGCCGGAATAGTTGGGGTAATTGGCCCAAATGGGGCGGGAAAGACTACTTTGTTTCGTTTGATTATGGGCATGGAGCAACCGGATAAAGGAACATTTGAAGTTGGTTCAACCGTGAAGATTGCGTATGTAGATCAACAGCATAAAGCAATAGATCCGGAGAAGACGGTTTATCAGGTAATTTCGGGAGGAAGTGATTTGATAAATTTGGGAGGACGAGAAGTGAATGCCCGGGCTTATGTTTCCAAATTTAATTTTTCCGGGACGGATCAGGAAAAAAAATGCGGGGTATTGTCTGGTGGAGAGCGTAATCGCCTGCATTTGGCTTTAGCATTAAAAGAAGATGCTAACGTGTTGCTACTGGACGAGCCTACGAATGATATTGACGTGAACACGTTACGTGCTTTGGAGGAGGGATTGGAAAACTTTGCGGGATGTGCCGTGGTCGTGTCGCATGATCGTTGGTTTCTGGATCGTATCGCAACCCATATCTTGGCTTTCGAGGGTGATTCTAAAGTGGTATATTTTGAGGGGAGTTACTCTGAATATGAGGAAAGTAAGAGAAAACGTTTGGGAGATGTTACCCCGAAACGCATACGTTATAAAAAATTAATCGGTTAAGATTATAGAGCGTGCCTAAGAAAAAAGAAAAAAAGATTATAGATACCGGTTTCGTACCGGGTATCTATAATTATTGCGACAGATGGTGTGAACGTTGTCCATTGCAGCTTCGTTGCATGAGTTTCATGATGGGGAAGAAATTGAAGGAACGGACGAAAGTAAACTTGGGTGAGGAGATGCCGGATGATGACGAGTCGGCGTTGGCTCGTCTGAAAAATATTTTTGATTCTACTTTTGACGTGTTGCGAGAGTTGGCGGAAGAAAGAGGAATGGCGATAGAAGATATTTATTCCTCGGAGAAGGTGGATCGGGGATTCTGGGGAGAGGATTACGAGGATTTGGAGGATGAGGATGAAGAGGCGGGTAGGCAGATAGAACGGGAAGATCTTGTGAAATGTGATCGGATCTATAAGACATTGGCAGAGAAGTGTCAGGAAAGTATTTATCAATGGTTTGACGAGGCCAATATAAAAGAGGGTGATGCACCCAGAACGAAAGAAGTCAAGGATGCGTTGTTAGAGGTAAATTGGTATTTGGATTTAATCCACGCTAAGATTAGAAGAGCATTGTACGGGTATTATATCTATTCGGATAAAATTAATGCCACACAGGAAGAGGATGATTATAATGGATCGGCAAAGGTTGCATTATTGGCTGTCGAGATTTCTCAAAATGCGTGGATGGTTTTGAGAACGTGTTTGTCAAACTTTGAAACGAATATATCTCATTTGATCGTGGTTTTGGAACAGTTGGGATTGGAGATTGATCACTTTTTCCCGAAAGCCCGTTATTTTAAGCGACCCGGTTTTGATTGTTAATAAATTGACGAGGGGCGTTGATGTTTAAATACCGTTTTGTCTGATGATTATGCCGGAGATATTGATGGAAAATATATAGGAGGAGCGTGGTAATTCTTTTAGAATATGCTTTACGCTCCTCCATTTCTTTTATTTGAATAGTTTATCCAATCCTTTCAAAAGGTTGTTTTTTAATTCTTTACCAGCTTCTTTTTCTATTTTTTTCAATGCTTTGGACAGATCGGGAGTAATTGTCGGTTTATCCAATGTACCACCAAGTTTGACATCAACGTCCAGGGATTGAATGTTATTGGCTCCGGGGATGGACTTCAGTACGTTGTCAATGTCTTTTCCGAAATATTTGCGGGCAATGTTCATAGACATCGTGTAATCCATTTTGCCATCAGCGGTTTGATTACCAGAGAATGTGGTTGGATTACCCGCGATATTAGTAGTAAATGGATCCACGATAATATTTCCTTGCTCTATCTTGAAATCTATTTTCAAGTTGGAAATGCTTAAACGGCTTAACTCGTCATTTTTCAGCAGGCTGGCTAGTTGGGTCATAGCTGGATTATCATTCAGAACAAATCCCTTGGTTGAGAGGCTACCTCCACCATTGACCGTCGTCATGATCGGGCTCATTTCCTTGTCTAATTCCGAACTGAATTTCATGGCAGCGGATATTTTACCATTACAGTTCATGGCGATCGGTAGGCTTTGCTTGATGAAAGAGAAGGCGTTGTATGCCGAGTGAATATCCATGTCGGTAACCCGCAAATTCAAGTCCACGGAGGGTTTGTCCGGGTTTGCCGTGTTGTAGGCCCCGTTCATGATCAAATTGCCGTTCAGCATGTCCATGCTTAGGTTTTTTAGCGTGGCAATACCACCGGATGTTTCGACATTTCCCTTGACGGAGTTTATCACGAGACTGTCAAACAAGATTTCTTTGATATTCGTACCAAAGGCCAGTTCGATATTTTTGGGAATAGCCAATACGCTTGAAGTTTCTTCTGCCGGGGCAGAACTTTGTGTTGTTGTAGCCTGCGTCGTGTCGGACTCTGAAGTCGTCATGGTTGCTATGAATTCATTCAAATCTATTTTGTTTGAATTCAAAGTGAAGTTACCTTTTAAAGTCTGATCTTTGAACATGTACGGTAGGTAGTTGGCAAGATAACCGGCCAAGGCGAAATCTGAAGAGTTGATTTTTACTTTCAGGTCTTTCAAATTCAACCGGGCAGGGGTGATGGTTACCTCTCCGGATGGAACGGAAATTCCGGCAGGATAGTCTGCATTCTTGAATAACACGTTTTGTAAGGCGATCTTACCGTTTGCCGTGAATTTTTCATATTGTTCTTTCTCGATATACTGATATTTCCCATCAAAAGAGAGATCCGTTGTTAAAATTCCATTTAAAGTGATATCTTTTAATGGTAAAGCTTTTTTTAAACTCTCGAAATTGATAATGCCTTTCATTCCCCCTTTTAATGTCGGGTCGTCCGGGTTGACTACAAGCAGGTTCATGTTGAACGGGTTGTTGGCAACCGTGAAAGTCAGAGTGCTTAAATCAGCCCTGGTTTGCGCAATGGGTCCACCGGGGTTGGTGACAGCCAGTTTTAGATTGATTTTTTCAACCGATTCTGGAAGGTCCGGGTACTTCAGATTCGCGTTTAAAATGTTGAAACGCAAGTCAAAAGTGGGAAGGTGGTTCTCGTAATATTCCCCTTTTGCAGATAGGCTAAGTTGGAATTCTCCGGAAGTTTTGACACCCTCGATTTCTTTCTGGAAGTCTTTGGGAATTAACGCTAACAGGCTTTCGAATTTCGTGTCGGGTGCATTTAGATTCAAGTCCATCGTGTATTTATCGTCATCAATATCGATATTTCCGGTTAAATCTAATTTCAAGTCATTCAATGACATATCGTTTTTCTTGATGTCGAATTGGAGTTCTTTCAAGTTGGCAGCGATTTCAGCCTGCCAGTTGAAATCGGTGTTGTTAACCCATACGCTCTTTCCTTGACGTAAATATATGTTTTTCAGTTCCAATAACACGTTTAGTATGGTGTTCGTTTCGGAAAAATTTCCTTGCAATGCCATGTTTACGGCATCAATCCGGGCAAACATCTGTGCTTGCTCGTCTTGGTAATTTAACATCAAGTTACGTACTTCGATGTTGTTGAAAGCAATGGCGGTTTCCGATCCGGACTCTTCTGTGGTTTCCGTGGGTGTTTCTTCTGTTTTCACCTCTGTCGTGTCGGAGGGAACCATGATGTCCCAGTTGGCTTTTCCATCGACATTGACTTTAGGCATAAAATCACAATCTTTTAATAAAATATTATTGATTATGATCTCTTTACCGGAAATTAAGGAACGTAAATTTACGGATGCTTCGAAAAGAGGAATATTGATTAAAGTGTCCCGAGTGTCCGTTTCTTGCTTGGAAATGACCACGTTTTCTAGTGAAACGCTTAAGTTCGGGAAGTTCTTGAACATGCTTAGATGCACGTCCTCGATAGCCAGTTCGGCCTGGATGTATTTTGAGGACTTCTCCTCGATTAATCGTAGTATGTCACTTTTGAAAAAGGTGGGTATAACCATCAGAGTGACAATAATTAGCACGATAATAATTGCTAGTGTTACAAATACTTTTTTCATACGCTATAAGTTATGTGTGTTGTTTGCATCGTAAATGATAGTGTCGTAAATCATTTACGACAGACTATCATGTATTGTTCTATACAAAGTTATACAAAATTAAGCATGAAGAATCTAAAACAGAATAGAAATGGATGAAAAAAGTGTTTTTGGGAATAATTTAATGGTGTAAAGATATTATGTTATAATGTTTCCGTGTTCGACAATTTGATATTGAAGGAAAAATGGTTCGTTTATTGCTTGAAATATAGTTTCGTGTGCCGCTTCAGAGAATCTTGAGTATAGATTAGTAAAAAAAAGAAGGAAACATCACAGATGTCGAAATAATGTATCCGATAAATTTGGGGGCCTAGATGTAGTAAAAGCATGGATATGAGTGAATAAATATAAAAAATAGCTGACTATTTTGGGATTATAGTCAGCCTTTTCACTATGTGTATATTTAAATTAATTATATTGCATCATGGCCGACGTGTGTTTGTAGATAATATCGACAATTTCGCCATATCCTTCAAACTCCTTGTATATAGTCGGGTTGCCCTCTGATATAATGGAATTTCTGGAAGCATCAACAAAATGAACTTTTCCGTTTGTGGTTCCGATAGCAATTCCTGTATAACCGAACATCGTGTATCCTTCATTGAAACTTAAAGCCGTGATTGTAGCTTTTGCATTGAAAAATACGGTTGTTTTGTTTGTATTCACTTGATAACAATATAGTATGTCGTTATTTATACCGCCAGTGAAGAACAGATAATCACCGGAGCGATGACATAAGAACTTTGTTTTAGCAGTGATCTGATCTCCTTGAGGTAATTCTTTTAATATATCACTAACGGGGTTAATTTGTAATTTCCCAATAGATGAAGATGGCATGTAGCAAGATTGTATCCAGTGTTTTCCGTTTGCATCTTTTAAGATGAAGTAAAAATAGGCATCGTTCCAACTGGTCATCAGGTCGTCTTTATAAGGACAAGCGTATACCAGATTGTAATCCCCCAGATTGTCCAGCGGTACATAGTTTTCCGGCCATTCTCCTGCACTTGAGGATACGACAGCCATTCCTGCACGGTTGTTTCCTGCCATGGAAACTAGAATAAAACGTTTGTGTTCCGGTGTAGCGTCATACGCTAAAATCGTGTTTGTCATCGAGGAGTTTGCCGGTTGTGCCAATAGTGTGATATTACCACCACTGACACCGTTATCCACGTCAATATTCATAGGTATATTACTATAAGCATTGGATTGAAATGCATCCGAAATGGTAATCATGCGATTGTATAGACTTCCGTCACTGTTTAACAACAGGTTTATTCTCTCGTTGTAGCAAACATCCAACGGGTCGAATATTGTGGGAAGTTCTTCATTTACAAATTCATGTTTCGTTAAAATAACTTTTTTTAGAGTTACCCCATCCAATTCTAAGGAGCCTTGTCCACTGCGTTGAATAACGAGAATTTGATCGTTTGCACTGATACCTGAAGAAAAATGTTGAATTAATCTCACGGGATTGCTTCCCATGTCTTCTCCCTCGTGGAATTGTTTGTATAATTCTTTTTCATTCCAATATTTAAATCCATCTGGTGTTTCACCGTTACCAGGTACTTTTATGAATCCAAGACGGGAAGTCCCGCTACTTTCTTTATAAAGTACCATGAATCCTGTCTTGTAACGAGTTTCCACGCGGAGAATAAATATTCCACTGTTCTTATAGGAAATATTTGTTCTCTCGTCTGTCAAATATAATGACACGTAGAAGTCTTTGATTTCTGGGAAAATATATTTCAACACCTTATCATGTGAAATTGTGTCCTTGTCAACGATCCACGTGTAAGTGAAATAGACTTCATCTTCTGGATTTTTCCAAGTAATTTTGGGTTCGAGAACGAATTCTGTTCCTTCGATACAGGATGAGCCAAAGTTTGAGCTTCCCGGTAATTCTATTGTCACTAAATCTTGAGGCAAATAATTGTAATTCCCGTCGTCGTTCACACATGCATTTAATCCGCAGATGAACCATGCCCCAAATAATATCATTAATTTTCTCATAATATTCTTTCTTTTCATGTGATGGTTAATAACCTAATACAGGGATATCCGTGGACATATCGTCTAATCCCAATTCTTCGTCCGGATAAGGTGTTCCTGCATAACGTAACCGTAATAATTCCCGTTTGAATTGTAAAGCAAGGGCTCTACGCTCGTCATAGTTTTTGTTTTCCCAGTCACCGGTACCTGTAACATCAATTAATTTTTGGAATTTAGGTATGGAATATTTTCCCAAGAAAACATCTTCTACGTCATTATCCCACCATGCTGGACGGGATATCTCCGTGCTGAACCATATAATTTGTCGGGAATACAGGCTCTGCCCGCTAAGTATTTCCGTACCGTCAGCGATATCGACAACTAGCCGTACTTTTTGATTCAAGCCTTCCCGTTTTAACGTGATGTAAAGCGTGTCCATTGTTTGACCGGCTTTAAACAAAGCTTTGTCCGGTAGTGCAAATTGAGAGGATGATGCTGTTGTGTATTGACTGTTTGCTTTTAATACTATTTCTTTTGCCTCGGTTAAGGGCATACCCACAAGTTTTACGGGCAACGGTATTTCTATTTGTTGTACCGAACCGTAGAAGAAGAACGATATCTCCATTGAATCTGTGTAATCATTCACGAATTGCACGTAATGCTGTGAGTCATATAAAGGGATGTTTTCTTTGCTGCAAGCGTTCAATAACCCTGCTAATAAACCGAATAGTAATATTCTTTTCATAGTTGTTCTCCTTTATTGTTTAGAATACATCTTCTTTCTCCGGGATGGGAAGTATAAATTTATTTCCCACGTTTACGGTTTCTCCACCATTTTCGATGGATATGTTCAGGCGTTTGTAAAAGAAAAATAGTTGACCTTCCGTTAAATATTCCTTTTTCATTTCCAGCGTTAATTCCTTTTGGTAACGATTCATGTCAACTGTCCGGTTGTCGGCTTTGTATGCGTCCCTGACTTTTTGTAAGTATAGTTGGGCGTTCGTTGCGTCGCTGGTATTATAGCGACATTCGCTGATGATATAATACATTTCAGATAGACGCAATACCGGAATCAGGTTAAAATTCGGAGTGACATCAGGAACTTCCGTGTCGAAAGATTGCCACTTTAGTAAGTTGTATAATCCTGTTTCATAATTATATTCACCCAGATTCTTTCTCGAATCGTCCCCGTCTTCCGTGAAGAAGTCCGTCCATGCCTTTAGTGCAAAACGTGTGTTGTTTGTGGTTTTAAATTCGTCGTATAAGTCCGTTAATTTGTCATCATACAGGGCAAACATAATTTCCGATTTGTACTTGGTATGCAATCCTTTACCTGAAGTTAATTCACTTGTTGTGGCAAAACGTAACGCATCTTCACCACCTTCTGATGCTACAAAATGTTCCAGAACGAAACGAGCTTCTTTTTCAGCATTAGTTTCATCTCCGGTATACATGTATACCCGGGCGAGCAAACCGTGAATAGCCATGTAATTTAGTCGGATACCACGTGAATGGAAAAAGCGACCTAAATTTATATTTTGCGGGGTGTATCTCCATGTTGCAGAATACAAACCAGTTCCTGTTACATGAGTAGAATCAAAATAGGCTACCAGATCTTTAGCTTTCAACAGATCACCGATCACGAGTTGCAAGAAATCGGATGTTTTTTGTTTTGGTTCATATTTTGACGGGTAAGTCGTAAAATAAGGTAAGTACGTACCAGTTGCATTCACTTTTGGGGACGGGGCGAACAAACGTAATAAATCGAAATGAATGAATGCGCGCAAGGCAAGGGCTTCTCCCTCGATTAAGTCTTTTTCTGCTTTTCCCAACGGGAAGAATGTTCCGTCCTTTTTTTGAATCTCTTCAATTAACTTGTTACAGTTTGCAATGGCATTATACATCTGTATCCATAGATTGTCAATCATTTTTTTGGTATCTGCCAGATCGTAGTTGTAAGTTGCGACTTCCGGGTAAGCTTCATTCAGCCTATCTGCATCGTAATCCTGAGCGAGTACGCTTATCAATCCCCACGAGAGTTCCCGCCCGTATAGACTTTGTTGAGAAAGTTCCCGGTATATTCCGTTCAATGCATTACGAAAGCCAGAATAGTCATCAAATAATTTTTCGTCCGTTACTTGATTTTTAGGAGAAACATCTAACCAGTTTCCACAACCATTCAAGGTAAATAAAGTGATGGTTGCCAGAATGATATAGTATTTTATTTTATTCATAGCATTATAATTTAGAAAGTTGCATTTAAAGAGAAATTAAATGTACGACTGAAAGGGTAGGATAGTCCTCTTTCTTGTTTCACATTCGAGATATGAGCGACATCACCCATTTGGAATTGCAGGCGGAGCATACTCAATCCGAAACGATGGATTAATTCACGATTAAAATCATAACTGAAACTCAATGAGGTGAAATCTATTGCGTTGTAGTCTTGCACGAATCTGGATGTCGGGCGTGTCGTTTCGCTTCTATCCTTGATATCTTTTAACGTGGTACGTTGTCCGGCTGATTCCCAGCGTTGTGTTAGTACGCGTTTGTCTGCGTTTTGGTAACGCAGGTCAACGCACTCCACTTTTTCCACGAGAGTCGTGTTGTATACTTGTGCGCCGAATTCATACATGAAGGAAGCGAACAACGAGAAATTCCTGTAACGCAGGTTTACCCCGAAACTACCTTGTGCATCCGGTTCCTTGTCTCCGAGAATCTGTTGTTGTGAGGAAACATAATCATAAGAAATTGTTCCGTCCCGGTTTACAAATATCTCTTTTCCATCACTTGGGTTGATACCCAAGGATTTCATACCCCAAATAGCTGTTAACGAACCGCCTTCCTCGTATTTTATAAGCGGTTTGGCGTAGGTTAAGTTCTTTTTATCGTGTTCAAATTTGGCGAATTCCTCGTCAACACGGGTGTTGTATGCTTTTAATGACTCGGAGATTTTCATGATCCGGTTCTTGTTATGTGCCATGTTCCCGTATAGAATAACATCCCAGTTTTGCGTTTTGTACACGTTGGCACGCAGGATTATTTCATATCCTCGGTTTCGTACTTCTCCAAGATTATCCTTGTAAGACTCGAATCCCGTGGATACTGGAATAGTTACGTCCGTGATTAAATCTTTAGTCAATTTGTTATACCAATCGACTTCCAATGTGATGTTATCGTTAAATAATCCCAGAACCAGACGAAGATTTAATTCATTTGTCTTTTCCCATGTTAATTTATCATTACCCATGTAGAATAGCATCAGTCCGTTACCCGTGCCATAATACTTGTCCGAGATTTTATACGTGTGTTTTGCGGCGTAGGCGGGAAAGTTTACTTTACCGGTTTGTCCGTAAGTGCCGGTTAATCTTAGTTGGCTGATTTTATCCAATTTCTGTATAAAATCGTATTTGTGGAAATTGACTCCTGCACCGATAGCGTAGAATGAAGCTGTTTTATTATCTGTCCCGAATTCGGAAGAACCGTCCATTCGATAGGAGGCATCCAGTAGATAAATATCTTGAAAAGAATAGTTTAAAGCGGTATACACGCTGGATAAACGGGTATGATTATCGGAGAATGTAGGAGCATCCGATTTTTCAGCGTACATGGGGGAACTTAGCTCTCCAGAAGGGAACCCGCGGAAAGTGGTACTTTCGTAGCTGTATTTGTTCTCGTTTAATTCGACTCCAACTGAGAAATTGATATTGTGATAGCCTAAGGTCTTTACGTAATTGGCGAATGCTTTGAAGTTCCAGTTTATTGTTTCGGAATCGCTTTTGTCCAACGTCCCTTTTTGTACGCTTAAGTCCTCTGTACTACTTTTGAACGTGGCAGATTCCGGGTCGACGAAAACGGAAGACCATTCGTTTGTTTTCGTGATCGAAAATTGGGCTTTCATTTGGAATCCATCCATGATATACCAGTTCACCCCCAGATTATCAGTCAATGAACTATAATTATTGTGGCTGAAATTCTTCATTAGTTTTGCCTCGTAATAAGGATTTAAACGTGTATCGTTAATATGCCATTTTAAGTCGTTCACGTAGTTCCCTTCAATATCTTTGTAAGACACGTAAGGCAGGCGGCGAGTATATTCACTGAAATCCCCGTAAGGAGAGTTTGTACCTTTGGTAACATCATAATTGACTTCGTTGCGCAATTGTAAGTTCTTTACCCGGTAATCCAGCATAAAAGAAGAGCCGATACGAGTTCTCCCGGACTCTTTCATTACTCCGTTTTGTACGTCGTAACGCATGGTGATACCAAATCGAAAATTGTTGGAACCACCTTCGACAAACAGACTGTGTTTGTGATTAAAGGGATTTCTCAATGGTAAGGAAATCCAATCAGTGTTTACGCCTGCCATGATGTTGTTTCTTTTTTCGGTATATTCTTGTTGCAAGCTTTGGTATGTTACGGGTGCTTCAGAGTCAAAAAAGCCTGCCAAGCGTTCTGCTTCCAACTTCTCACTTGCGTTCATCAAGTTGTAGTCAGAGATATCCGGTACAGTTAATTCTCCCATGAAATCGTAGGAAACACGAAGTTTGCCGGGTTGTGGAGCCACGGTTTCAATCACAATCACGCCGTTGGCGGCACGGGAACCATACAAGGCTGTTGCGGCAGCATCTTTTAGAATAGTGATATTCGCTATCCGATTAGGGTCGAAGTCGTACACTTTATCTATTTTGACTTCATATCCGTCCATGATAAACAGGGGTGAATTGGGGTTATTCTGTAAGGCTGTTTTGGATACGGAATTTTTGTCGAGTTCCATAACGCCCACACCAGAACGCCCGCGGATGTAAAATTCTGGGACTGTATTCGGGTCGGACCCCATGTCGTTATTTTTCATGATGCGCAAAGAGGGATCGAAGACCTGTAATGCCGATATGACATTTCGTGAAGCAACCTTTAATAATTCTTTTTTCTCTACCCGGATGGCAGAGCCCGTGAAGCTGGATTTTTTTATGTTAGCGTAACCGGTAACCACAACATCTTTCAGGCTTTCTTTTTTCTCCCGGAGAATAATCTTGAGCTCTTTCTGGTTTGATAGTTCGATATCTTGTGTTTCAAAACCAAGAAAACTAACCACTAGTGTGATGTTTTTGATATTCGGAAGTGTCAATTTGAATTTGCCATTTTTATCCGTGGCGGAACCTACTTGTGTTCCCTTTATCATGATCGTTGTACCGGGTAAAGGGGAGTTGTTCTCGTCAAGTACGACACCGCTGATTTCTTTATTCTGTGGTGTATTATCATTTTCTTCCTTTAATTTTATAACGACCGTATTATCGATAATCTGATACGTGAAACCTGTATTTTCAAGGCAGAGGATTAAAACTTGCGTGAAAGGTTTCTTTTCCGCTTTCACGGTGACGAGTGGGGCTTTATTAACTATTTCCAAGTTATACAGGAATTCGTAACCTGTTTTGTTTTTTAGTTCTTTGAGGACATTTGCCAAAGTTTCATTTTTGAAATCGACACTGATGATTTTGTCCTGAATTTGAGTTCTGTTCCCTGCAAACGAGAGGGAGACAAAGCATAGGGTAAATGTTATTAACAGATACCGTTTTAGTGGGTTATTGATATTTCTTTTCATAAGTTGTGTTATGGTTTATGTTAATTATTTTAAGTATTAATTATCATAAAAGTTACACTCAATAAACGAACGTTTATTACTTGTTTAAAGGCACGCTTTAAAAAGCCACGCAAATAATAAACTATCATCTATATATCAAGTGATTAACATTTTGTCGCAGTTCCCATAAAAAAGATTTTTTCTTTCCTTTTTTACGCTCATAAAACGTTGGATTAATGATATACATTCTCGTTTTAGATAGTTATACTTCATTGTATGATCCTCCCCTTTACCGATACTTTTCAGTTCGGTATTGAGTTTTTTAATGATTCGTTTATCGTGTCATTTCAGATTGATATCAAGATACAAAAATGACATTTACATTCTCTATTACTTTAGTTTAACAATTATATTATTCTTTTCCAGTTCAAACCTCACGTGTGTCGTTAATTCTATAATATTACAAATTTCTTTGATGCTACTGTATTTAGGTACGCTTCCCTCGAAATGATATTGTTTGGCTGCTTCATCCTTGAATGTTACTTGTACATCGTACCATCTAGATAATTTTTTCATGATGTTTTCCAAACATTCGCTATCAAAGTAGAAACGGTCGTTCATCCACGTGGTGTAATAATGCGTGTCTACTCTCTTTATGGATATTTTTCCGTCTTTCAGAACAGCCTGTTCACCCGGGATTAATATTTGACGTTTGTCTCCGTGTAATATTTCGATTTTTCCTTTTGCTAGAGTCGTGAGAGAATAGTTGTCATCATTGTAATCCATCACGTTAAAAGCTGTCCCTAGTACTTTGACGGAGTAATCTTTTGTTGTTACGATAAACGGTTTTTCTTTATTCTCGGTTACGATGAAGAAAGCCTCTCCTTCCAAGTGTACTTCCCGGACGGAATCTGAAAAGATAACGGGATACTTCAATGAGGAAGAGGAGTTTAGCCATACTTGGGTTCCATCGCAGAGAGTGATATTATATTCTCCTTTAAGAGGAACTACAAGTGTATTATAGATTTTTATCGTGTTATTTGTTGTTTGTGAGGTATAGACAATTCCTTCGTTTTGCGTGGATAATATCCGGGTCCCATTGATTTCTGTCAATGAGAATGTATCTCCAGAAAGAACAAGTGAATTACCATTTGATGTATGTAGAATAGCTTTTTTATCACCCGGTAATATCTTTGCCAAGATTTGTTCGGTCTGCGAAGGAGTGTGATAGAGATTATTCTGCAAGAGATAAAATCCGTATGCCAAAACAGGTAGAGTGAATATGGCAACACATTTTATTATTCGTATTTTACGTTTCTGATGAATGACAATTTGAAGTTTATCTTTCATCTGCATCCAATATTTGGGATGCTGTAGTTTTTTGATCTCAATCCATTCTTGAATAATCTGTTTATCTTTGTTTTCTTGCTCGTTTGGCATAGTTCTGTGTATTGTTTGTAATAATAACAAATATGATGCAGAATATACCTAGTCATTTCCTTAACTTTTTTTCATTTTCTCTTGAATTTAACATTTCGAAGAAGGAAAAGTAATATCAGAAAGTGTTTACGTAAATGCTTAAAAGCAGATGTCATGTGTGCTTTCACGGTATGATAAGAGATACCCAACTGCATGGCGACATCTTCATAACGTTGACCTTGTAGATATACCCGCTTGAATATCTCTTTACATTTGGCAGGTAATGATTCAATGGCAGTATCCAGTCGTTCCAGTTGTTGCATATGGATGATTTCATCTTGTATATCTTTATCCGGGATGAATTCTTGAATGGGAGAGAGGCTAATCATTTTCTTTTTTGAGTAGTTTATGTAATTTAAAGAAGCGTTTTTTACACAAGTAAATAAAAATGAAGGAGTCGTATACTTCAGACGTTTGCTTTCGAACAAGTGCAGAAAGACATCTTGAACAATGTCTTCCGCTGGTTCTTGTGCTCCAATTAGCTTTCTAGAATAAAGAACCAGATGACTAAAGTAACGATTGAAAAGTTGTTCTAATAGTATGATTTGATCCTTCTCCATGTTTTTGTGTGATATATTTTTGACAAAATTAGAATTTTTTCTCTAATGAACAATAATTTTCATTTAGTGTATGTCTGCGATTTTGTGTGAGATTTGAAGAATAATTTGATTTATGAGGGAGGTGATTTCCATTTTTCCTTTTCTACGTAAACCATTGGAAAAATTTTGCCCAAAACTTATTGTTTTCTTGATGGGAACTTTTTAATTTCGTGTTTAGAGGTTCTTGACAATCGGAATATTCGCTTCCTTCATAATTTTTCGCACAGATAAATAAACTACAGACGTGAAATAAAAATTATTTAAAGTAAGGTTTTATTTTTTTGAGTTTAAATAATGGTAAAATTTTTTGGGATTCTAGGATGGAGTAGTTGATTTTACCGAATTTTCGTTTGGCATTGAAGATGAGTTGAACATCTTCATACACTAAATAAGGATGATGCAGAACGGATTTAAAACTCATGGTGTCCAGATCCTTTTTCTTGATCAGTGCGGGATTTGCGGAGAAACAGGATAATAATGAATCTATATTCAGGTGTTGAAATTTAATTTCCTTGAGCTGTCGTGTAGAGTGAAAACCACCCAGTTGTTCCCGGTAACGCAGAATCTTTTTTGCGTAATACGGTCCAATGCCCCGGATGCTGACCAATGTCACACTATCTGCCGAATTGAGTTCAATTGCAAGGCGTTTTGGGGGAAGAGAGTGTGTTGTATCAGAAAATTGTGAATAAGGAATCAAGAAAACGGGGCATTCGTTTTTATGAATAGCCTGTGGCAGCACGAATAATGCCATGATAAGGATGCCCAGGGTGATGATTCCTTTTTTCTCCGATTTCCTGATAAACATAGTCGTGATTTAAGTTGTATAAATGCCATCACAATGTATGAAGTTTTTTCGGAATAATTTCTATATGGCGATGATTATTTGTATAAATAATTCGGTTGCTTTTGACGTCATAGAGTGATCAAACTATATAGAGTCCCTATTAAAACAACAAAAGTATAACAAATCATGATCACTAGCAGATCTTTACCGTGTATAAAATTTTTAGTAAGCTATTAGAATGCTATTAAACGCTATACAGAATAGCGTTTTAATAGCATTCTAATAGGGTTTTAATAGCGTTTTACACGGTAGTGATCCAGATGTAATCATATTTCAATCTTGATTTCGTGTATTAAATCGGACTAAATACTGGATTATTTTTCCATAACTATCTCTTCTAATTCTTTCCAAATCCTTGTGTGGGCGCTCTTCTTGTTTTATGCTGATTTATTTCGAACTCACGTTATTTAGGTGTGTTCATGAATGATTTTTTTGTAATTATTTGGTAAAACAAGTAACATATACTGATCATTTCAATCTTTTGTCCGAATTTACGATGAGGGAATGAGAGACTCAATTAAATCATAATGAGGTTTTTACTCTTTTTATGCAGAAAATGCGTGAAAATAATTCGAAATAAATTTGTGTGAGAAACAAAAAGATGTACCTTTGCAACCGCAATTGTGAAACACGATTGAAGGATTCAGTAGCTCAGCCGGTAGAGCACAACACTTTTAATGTTGGGGTC
>OLIS01000627.1_pt1 | contig 27597 bp, 22 predicted proteins | sample 1601351 | NCBI WGS metagenome assembly OLIS01 (sample SAMEA2452122, study PRJEB22498) | human gut metagenome | biome: human feces; feature: human gut; material: feces | place: Australia | collected 2012
CGCCTCTCGTCCCGCGTCCCCCAATATTTTGAACTGATGTAACCACGGAGTTATTTCTTCAATCAATGCCTCGTTCTCGTTATCAACCAGCAACAAATCAGCGGCCTCGGCTACACGCTCGAACTCTTCCTGCAATGCAAGAAAATCCCGCTCGTCATAACGGCCTTCTTGATATCCCTTCATGAAACGCTCTGCCACAGGCAGAATCTCCACGGATTCCTCCCGACGGAAACGATGCACGTTCTCCCCCAAATCTGAATTATGACGTGCGAAAACGGTAAAAGCCTCCGCGTTTTCCGGCATGATGGCCCGAATTGCCCGGTGCCATGAGCGAGAACGATCGTACGATTGCATATTCCACGTATAATCCGCCACGCAATATATGGCTAATTTGGATGCTTCCGCCCATTCCATGGGATTAGCCACGAAACCGGAAATACTTCCGGCTATATCTTTCCCGTTACCATACACTTCGCCCAACAATACATGATCCCTCACGTAATCCGACACGGGGAAATTCCACCAAATGTAAGAGGGACGTTTGATCTGTTCCCGAATCCATTCCACTCCTTCCCTGGTGATCTCGGGAATCACTCGATCTCCCGTCCACATCACTTCCACGGACGGGTTCAATTTTGTACCGATCGTGGCTAGATACCCGCTTTCCGGTCGTGCCCAGTCTTTATTATACTCGGTAGAACACACGATTAAGGGCGTTACATCGGGCTTTACCCGCACGAAATGGTCATCCACGTAATTCAACAATTCCACCTGTCGGTCGGCTTTTGCCCCCTCGCCGGAAATATCGTCAAAAAAGACAGCAAAAGAGCGCACGCCCAAGTCGTACATGTGCTCAAATTTAGCCATCAGGGAGTCACGGTCGGAAGTTTCCCAACGGATGTCTAATCCCGGATGAATGGCCCACACGAAATCCACCTCGTTCTCGTTTGCCACCTTCACCAACTCCGCGATACGGGCTGCGTCCTTGGCCGGATAAGGTTTTCGCCAGTTGGGAGAACTATGATAAGGATCGTCTTTCGGCCCGTAAATATACGTGTTCAGTTTATTCTCCCCGTAAAAACGCAGTTGCCGCAAACGGGCCTCATGGCTCCAAGGAGTACCATAAAATCCCTAGACCACGCCCCGGAAACGAACGTCGGGATAATCCCGGATTTCAACTTGAGGCAAATGATTATCTCGAAACAACTGCATGAAGGTACGCACGGCATAGTACGTTCCCCGCTCGTCATTGCCCGCAAGCGTGATCCCTTTGGGGTTTATTTCCAAATAATAACCTTCCGGTTGCTCCGGAATCTGACGTTTCCTGGATTGCACGGCCCTATCGCCCTTTTCTCCCAGGTACAAAGGCAGTCCTTTCGATGAAAGGCGATCCCCCAAGAATGTTTTCAGTAATTTAACCGCCCGCGGATTAGCTTCTCGTTCTCCTTCCAGACGGAAAGTAACGGGAGTTGCCATATTTTCTCCCTTCACGGTTATTTGCCGAGGGGTTGGTTGTACCTGGATATCTTGAGCCATGATTTTCACCTGTAACGCGAAGAAACAGACGATATATAACAATAATTTTCTCATACTAAACGTTTATTCGGGTTTCTCTTTTTCTTTTTTATACCATCATTTTCGATTCATCACGTTCATGATCTGCGTACCCAAACCGACCCGGTAACCTTGTGAGATGAAAACCACGTCACCTTCCGCGTTCAACAAAACAACCAAAGGCAAATTTTCCGCGTTTTGCAGTTGCAAATCACGACTCAACTGCTGGTGCAGTTTCCCGCCTTGATCGGTTCCCCACATGATGACTGAAGGGAAAGGACGAAAATCGGCTTGATTGAATTTCTTCCGGTTCTCCGGATCACGGAACACAAAATACAGCGGTATTCCCAACCGGTCAAAATCATCCTTCATTCCACTCATATCGCGTAACAAATGATTCGTGGGCTCTTTATCGGCTTCCACCAAAGCGATAGCCGTGTACCCTTTCCCCGGAATATTTATATTCTCCGACTTCCCGGTTATTTCCGACACGTAAGATAAAGGTAAAGAGACTTTTCCCAGCACTTTCGTGTTCTCCTCACAAGGCTGAATATACATATCCAAATCCGTCTGTCGGTCCGCCTCAATCTTGAAAGAGGTCAACGTTGCCATAACCGCCCCATCGCCGCGGCGGTTACCGGTAGAAAGGATATAGTTCCCTTCTTCCAACTCCACCGGACGTGCAAATATCGTTTCGTAGGAGGCCCCCACGCCCATGTCCACGTCGGCATTACTTCCCAAATCAATTGTACGCACTCGTCCGTTCTCCATTTTCCCGATTGTAAAATTCAAGAAATATTTCGGATCTCTCACGGGTTTACCCGCGTAATGTAACATCAATTTACCCCTTGGAACAAATTTTTCAGTCGAGAAATCAGCCGTGTGCCAATCCCCCGCGATATAATATTCCGGCTTACCCGAAATAGGGCTCAAACGAGCGGGGATAAAATAGGTCCGGCAAACAGCCACAAAAAATATATCCCGAGACAGCGCATCGGTTATCCCTGCCCGTAAGACGCCAACGGGGGGAGTGGGTACTTTCACCGGGTAAGCCGTCACCCGATATTCTCCTACCCTATGCATGATTCTCTCAACCAGATCGCTCGACTTCATTCCCTCGAGACTCTCGCTCCCGAATGCCGCCTTGATCGGTTCCCGGTAAGCCGTGATCAATTCATTCTGTATTCTAGGGTTTAAAACATATTTTTGAAACATCTCGTTATCAATACCATCCCCCTGTTGTACCAGATGTGCCAGCCAAACGTCAGCCGGAGTATCCTGCAAATCTTTTTCCGTCACGACATCCAACAACCGCATGGCTAATTCCTTATCCGGAGCCTGCCGGAATAATTTTTCGATCTCCGAATCATTTCCACGTGCCATTTTCACGTATCGAGTAAAACGAGCTGTATCTATTTTCAATTCATCGGCAATTTCACGCGCCCGCTTTGTCGTCATGAAGGTGGCAATATAGGCATTTCGCAAAGAGTCTTCGTGAACAAATCGACGATCATTCACGGCTCTTTCCTCAGCGGTTGTCAAAGCCTTGATATCTCTTTGTTCGGGAGGCACCAAGCTGAATTGCCCCGAAAAGGCGTCACCCGTCTTTTTATCCAAGGTAATCACAAGGGTATCCTGCCGGGAAACGGGGAATCGGGCAAACCCAAATTGTTCGCCTTTCGTGGCCCAAACTAACAAATCGCCTTGTGCCAGCGTCAAAACGGTTTCTCCCTGTTCGTCGGAGTAGAGAGTTACCACGGGATAAAATTCCCCATAGTTAAATATCTTGTATTCTACTTTTGCATGCTCAACGGGTTGTTTTTTTTCGTCCAGTATTTGCACGACCGTCTTCCTATTTCTCACTTCCCTCGCATTTACTTCCAAGCGGAGTATTCCCGTTTGCATCACTCTTTTCTGCCCCGAATCCGTGTAATGCGAAGTCACGTTCACGATCGTACTGTTATCTCCCACGGAAACAATCTCCTCACCCTCGCCACCATCCTTTCCCCAGATTTTAAAATTGCCGTTCTCGTAAAGGTATTTTTTCCCCCCGGCATATTTCCCGAACACCTCTGCTTCCACGTACAACGCTCTTTGCACGGGCAGCGTGAACCACGCGATATTTAAACGGGGTTCCGGTTCGCAAGCCCCGAGGTATTTCCACTCCCCATCAATCCAAACTTCTATCCAAGCATGGTTGTCATCACAATGCGCCCAACGAGGCGTGTATATTTGACGTGCGGGGATACCCACGGCTCGCAAGGCTGCCAAGGTAAAGACGGATTCTTCACCGCATCTCCCGTAAGCCCGCTGTTTCGTGGCTAAAGGAGAGGAGGTCCGGGCATTCGTCGGTTTGTATATCACATGCTCATGGCACCAGTGGTTGACTTCCAAGGCCGCCTTTTCCATAGACCTACAAGCAGCCACCCGCTCCTTCAATTCCTCGTAAAAAACGACCCGAGCCGAGTCCAGGTTCTCCTTCCCCCCTCTCACCGGAAGCACAAAATGCCGGAATATTTCTTCGGGTACAGCCTTTCCCCAAGGCATTTCTTCTTGGGCTCGAAAAGACAAACGTACATTTTTCAAGAAAAACTCTCCTCCCGAAAAAGAGATATCAATCAAAGGCGAATAAGCATAAAGAAACATCAATGCTTCCCGTTCCTTGACGGTCATAGAGGAATCAAATATGGCAAACAGGTTCCCGGGAGTTTTTCCAAAGATTTCCTGTTTTTTTTGAAAATCCTCTTCTACCATCTTCCGATAAGTAGCATCGGTTATAAAATGCTTTTCCTCGCACGCATATAGCAAGGATATGGTCAGTAGTAAAAAGATTTGTCCTGCACGAACAATAAGTTTTGCATTATTTTTTATTTCGTTACCATACCTCTCAAAACGATACACGATTGTATCCTGAGTATTATCCAGAAATTTAATAATGTCTATAAACTCGCCTCTAAGTTTATCAAAAAGCCCCATATATTTAATTTTAGCGTTATTATAAATCATCTCAAATATATACTTTTTTACCATGCATTCCCCCGATATCAGTTCATAAAATATTTTTCTATTTTTGCACCATGGATACGAAGGAAGAAATCATTCGACAATTCGAGGCACAAACAGCCCCATTCAGCCCGGAAACCCACGAGCAACTAGCTAATATTCTCGTACGTTTCACTCTGGCTAAAGGAGATCTTTTTCTCCGGGAAGGCGAAATATGCAAGTATTACAGCATGGTCGCCCAAGGGATGATTCGTCTGTTTTACAATAAAAACGGACGGGATCTCACGGAACACTTCTCGTATGAAAAAGGGATTTTCGTTTCGCTGGAAAGCTATTTCCGACAAACCCCGAGCTATCTGATGATCGAAGCTCTCGAACCTTCTGTTATTTATTCTTTTCCGCATGATCAACTTCAAAACCTTATGAGGAGGAACCACGAGGTGGAACACATGTACTGCAAAATGCTGGAAAATTCCTTAATCGAATCACAACAAAAGGCTGATGCCTGCCGTTTCGAGACTGCCCGGGAACGCTATCACCGGCTGGCCACGGAACACCCGGAAGTAGTGAAACGGGCTCCCCTCATCCACATTGCCTCCCGGCTTGGCATGACCCCCGAAACATTAAGCCGAGTGCGAGCTGGTTTGCTTTAACAATTTTTCCACCCGGGTAAACGCTTTACCTTCCCATTTTCGACTGTTCCATCGACGCACGAAAATGATCGCCCGGATATTCTCGTCCAACGTGAAAGCTACCCACATTCCGGCAAGTCCCCAACCGAAAAAGATCCCGAACACGTAACTTAATGCCGTAGCCACTCCCCACATGACAATCAACCCCGTGACAAAAGGATAAGAGACATCCCCCACGGCATTCAACACGTTCACCGATAAGATATTGACCGCACGTCCCACTTCTAACACGACATCGATACAAAGAATTATTATTCCCATATAGACGATCTCCGGGTTGGAAGTCAACATGCCGAAAATAAATTTGCTGCAAGCCGCCGTGACAATCGCCACACAAATAGAAACCACGATTGAAAGTCGCAGACAATATTTCTGCAACACAAAAGCTGCATCCGTACGTTCACCCCCAACCAAATGCCCGATCAAGATTGCTGCCCCCTGTCCGAGTGCCACTGAAAATACATACGAAAATAAGATAATGTTCATCGCGTAAGTACGTGCCGTCAAAGCTGCCGTACCCAACATGACCGTAAAATAAGTAATCACCACTTGTGACAAGCTATACGACACCTGTTCTCCGGCAGCCGGAAGACCTATATGCAATAGATTTTTCAATTTATCCCACGGGAAGGGCTTCAGACACGAAAAAGAAAAACGAGGAACGACTTTTCCAAACGTGATGTAGAATAACAATACCAATGCTACCATACGGCAGGAAGAAGTTGAAATTGCCGCTCCCACGACACCCATTTGCGGCAACCCGAATTTACCAAAAATCAAGGCATAGTTTCCGATAATATTCAACACGTTCATCAACAGCGTCACCCGCATGGGATAGTACGCTTTGTCGTGACTTCGCAATACAGCAGACATGGTTAGCGCAATCGCTTGCAAGAAAGCAAAACCACCCACAATTTGCATGTAAGCCAACCCTTCACTGATCAATTCCGGGGCCAAATCCATCATCTTCAACAAGGCTTCAGCACGAAAATACAGGAAAGCACTCGTGATACCCCCGATCAAGGTATTAAAAACCAATGATACCCCTATTACCTGCCGCACATTTGCTTGTTGCGATGCCCCTAAATACTGGGAACACAACACGGAAGTTCCAACGGTAGACACCCCGAACACAAGAAATACCAAGTTTAATAATTGATTTACCACCCCAACAGCCGCCACCGTATCATCCGAATAGTGACTCAGCATAAATGTATCCATTGCCCCCAGTAACATGATCAGCAACGTCTCCACGAATATCGGTCCGGTCAATTGCAATAGTTGTCTGCGTAACGTCTTTGTCGGTTTCATATGCTTTCATAAAAAATCGTGCAAAAATAATACAGACAACTATTGAAAGACTTGATCTATATCAAAAAAATAAAAAAAGGCGTGCCGAAACACACCTTTTACATAGCCTCCTAAATTGGAATAATATTATTTATCTATATCCAACACAACCTCATATGTCATGTTAGGCTTGAAGTCAGGATTATAAATAATCAAAAAGTTCTCATCTACAACAGCTTTCCAATCTTGTCCGGCAGCCAAACGAGGATTATTCAAACGTTCCGGGAAAAAGTAATTAAACGGTAAGTCCAACACATGTTCCTGTTTGAACTTATCCCCTTTCATACGTTCCAAACTAAAATTCTCTTTTGTTTTAATCGTGATAATACACTTTTTACCCTTTACCTTGGAGGTTACGGTAAAATCCGTCTCTTCCGGAATTTCTTGTAAACGTACGTTCCATTTCGGGTCACCGTAATAAGCCAGCACATCCCGGTCATGCCAGAAACCAACTTGATCTGCCGTGGGTTGTCCCTTTATCGCTTCTGCCACTTTCTGTCCGGCAAGTTGGAATTCATTTCCATCAAAAGTAGGATAATTTTCTTTAATCAAAGAAGGATACCACTGATATTGTTGATACAAGAAATCCTGTTGATTCATGTAAATAGCCTCCGCCAATGAATAACGTCCCGGATTAGTCACCCAATATTTCAAACCACCCCAACCGTTACGTCCGTGCCAAGTGGTCACCACGTAACCGACCATTACGGTGGCGTTACCACCATTCATCCAAGCAATAGCCATACTTTCTTTCGTGTTGTTCACGTTACCAATCAAGCAGTTACCCACGGCAAAGTACACTTTCCGCTTTCCGCTTTCCGGCACATCCCAAGTTGCCTTTGTTTTATGATCGTTAAAATACAATTTCCCGTCTTTTGCCCGGATATCTCCCGTAGAATAACGAACCTGCAAATCTTTTTCCGTAGCATGCCAAGCAGTTACAACCAAATCCGGATCACACGCCGCATACAAATCAGAAAGTTTTTTTAACCGTCCATCTACTGATACCTTGTCGGTTTTTACCGCTTCCCCTTTTCCGGTTTTCTCTCCCCACAAGCCCAAAGTCTGATCATCAACCCACGCGTAACGATCAAACCATTTGGCACTCTTCAACTCTGTAATCGTAGCTACAGCATTTTTGATCACCAATGGCTCTGTGCTATTATTCACCATTTTCATTGCCCCACTCGCATCATACCCGGTGATGATTCCCCAAAGAAAATCTGCAAAAATATCCTCATCGACCTCTCGACTCATTTTATTCAAGTCAATCACGTAATCCCGGTTCAAATTTTCCGGTTTTTCCACGATCGCCACGTAACGGGGTTTCACCCGTTGAAGATCGGCCAAATTTTCACGCGGTGCCTTTTCGTAAAAAAAGATTTCCGCACCATGTTTCTCTTTTAACGCATTAACGACTTGCATCCAAGCAGCATCCTGCTGCACATCCTTAGACGCCAACACTACATACTCGTTTCGGGCATTACCATGCGCTTTCTTTTTTTGCGCGCACAACGGTATCACCGAAATCATCAAACACAACAAAATTGATAATCGGTAAATCTGTTTCATCTCGTAATAAATAATATATAAAACACAAACTAAATTTAGTTTTCAAATATAAGCATCAATCAAATTTTATACTTCATGAAACAGGTTAAAATTACGTTAAAATCTATATTTGACTAAAATACTTACCAAATTCACCTTCAATTTTGAATGACACTCCTACACGTGTATTCATTCTCACATGGTGTATTAAATTGGGCTTAATACCAAATTATTTTCCCACGACGATCTTTTCTAATTTTTCACAAACCATTGTATGGTTTGAAGTTATATCAAACTTACGTTAAATTATAAAGCAGGTGCGCTAAAATAATTTTCAACGCACCTACTTTTGCTTTACACAGGGGAAAACCTGCATTATTGTATAATAAGGGACTCTCTAACAAGTCTTATTCCTATCAACAAGCTACCCCCTCCAACTCCCCCCTGTGCAAGGGGGAGGGTTGATTACCAAGCAGTTTCCCCACCCGTGCAAGGAGGGGTTAGGGGTGGTCGTCATTAAAAGACTGACTTGTTAGACACTCCCGGTGTTCCATAAAAATTACATGCAAAATAATACAAAATAAAGTTATCAAAACGCCATCAACTTGTTATCATATTGCCATCATATTGCGAGCCGCTCCCATTCCCCTCCCATTCCGCTCCCATTCTCCTCCCTTTAAAATAGCAAAATATTAGATTACGATAGCAATTATTAACAAGGTGATAAGTCTAATATAGCAACTTGATAACAGGCTAATAGCTCCATCAAGTAGAAGTTCCATTGGAACGCCCATTTTACGGGGACAAATCACCGCTTCCCCGACCATCCGTGGGGGTACAGAAAAAGTCCGCACCCATTGGTGTGGAAACGATTGTTTATATCGAATTCATGTTAAAGTAATCGGGATCAAGAAAAATTAAAGCGACTATATATTCAATGCTTTTTGGATCATTTTTTGATACTCTTCATCATCCAATTCTACCTCCAGCATAATCTTCCGTTTGGACGATATTCTCTCTGTTTTTTGGGAATGACATGCTCCGATAATATCATTTTCTTCTCTCAATTTTTCAGAAAACAACTGAAACAGATCCACGTTCAATATCATGCTAATCTGATACAACAAATCTGTATCAATAGATTGACGCTTGAAAAGATGATATACCAACGTCCTTTCCTTGTTAATCATCCGAGCAAACTGACTGGCACTCAATCCACTTTTCTCGAACTCTTGCCTTATTATCTCTCCTATATCCAATTTCATAATTCAAAATTACGAGATTTATCACGAGAAAAGTTTCAATAATCGTGATATTATATACACAAAAATGTTGAATAATTCTTGCACATGTAAATATTATACAATACTTTTGTATTCGAAACACAACAATTTAATTGCAATGTATTAAATGAACTATAGAATTATTGAATGTTTAATTAAAAAACAAGATGTTATGAGAAAAATAAGTTTATTATTTGTGTTGGTAACGATCGCCCTACTGTCATCCTGCGTGGACGACAAGGAATCAACCACCGTTGAACAAATCCGGACGGCGAAAACAGAATGGCTGAAAGCCCAAGCCGAAATGCTGAAAGCCCAAGGTGAAACTCAAAAATTACTGGCAGAAATCGAAAAATTGAAAGTAGAAAATGAAGCTAAAAACGAAGCTGCTCGCATTGAGATTGAACGTTTGATTGCAGAAGCCAATGCAGCCAAAACGAAAGCAGAAGCCGAAAAATTACTTGCTGAAGCTGAAAAAATTCGGAGTGAAGCAAAAGCTGCTGAAATGGCAAATGAATATCAACAAAAAATTTATGAACTTGAATACGAAACTCGGAAAGCCGAGGAAGCATACAAGCAACAAGATTTCTTGAATAAATTGAACGCTGCCATTATTGCCGGTAAACTTAACCCGGAACTAGAGGAAATGTATGCTGACTATGTTAAAGCTCTGCGGAAACTTCGTAATAATCAAAATCAAATCGCCTATTACGAGGGTGAAATAAATTGGTTCAAGAATCGCATTTCTGATAATTTCGCAAACCACCTTGCCGGTTTCCAGGAAATGATTAAAAATAATCAAGAGAAGGTGGCCGATGCAAAAGAGATGATTACCGAACTAGAAGCCTCAAGAACGCTGACAGAAGCCGCCATGGAGAAAAAAATCAAGGAACTCGAAACAAAACTTGAAGAACTCACCAAAGAACTTGACTCCAAAACAGCAGAAATGATCAATACGGCTGACGAGGCGAAGAAATTATTGAAAGCTATTTATGATGCAAAACAAGCGGTAGAAGCTGCAGAACAAGAGGCTGATGACAAGGAAGCCGCTTACGAGGAAGCAAAAGAGGCTTACCATAGCAATCCGACAAGAAAGTTGGTTGCCCCGTTCAATATAACAGTTACGACAAGCCAAGGGACTGAAAAAACATTCTCTTTCGCAGGATACCCTGAATTCGAACAAGGAATTCTAACCCAAATTAATGCCGAGAAAGAAAAACAAGCAAATGCAATTAAAGATGCCACCACGACAAAAGAAGAAGCTGAAAAAGCATTAGCTGATACAAAAGCGAATTTAGAGAAATTAGAAAAAGCAGCAGCAGATGCAAAAGCAGCCTTGGCTCCGCTTGAAAAAACAGCCAAAGAACAGGAAGCAAAACTAGAAAAAGCAACAAAAGACAAAGCTACTTACGAGGGTAAAGTAACGGAATTAAATAATAAAAAGACTGCAGCTCAAACAGATTACGACGCGAAAAAAGATTTAGTGGCAAAATATACCGATGAGCTGAAAAATCCGGACCTTACTCCCGCGGAAAAAGCCGAGTTAGAAGCTTTATTGGGTGTTGCCAAGACAAATGAAGCAACAGCTTTGGCAGAACTGAACAAAGCAAGCGATGCCGTAACGACAAACGATGCCGCATTAGCAACAGCTAAAAAAGATATCGCTGATGCCACCAAAGCTATTGAAGCAAATGAAACAGCATACGAAAAAGCAAAAGAAAATGTCACTACTACACAAAAAGAATATGATGATGCCGTTGCCGCTGTTTCAGAAATCAATCAAGGTAAACTTGTTCAAGATGTACAAAAAGCAATCGATGAGTTGGAAATCGCAACGTTATTAGCCGATGAATTCAACACGATCGTTGACAATGCTGCCAAAACAACCGAAACGTTGCTAGCAGAAATGAACCAAGCAAAAGCAGATTGGGATGCAGCGGTAGCCAACATCGAGACGGCTGAACAGAAAAAAGAAGAAGCGATAGCAGCTTTAGAGAATTCAGCATACGCCACATTGATAAAAGAAGCTAAAGAGTTAAGTTCTCAAATAGAGTGTACTAATCAACTATTAGAATTCCTAACTTCAAACAGCGAAGGCATCGACGCCCAAATAGAGAGCTACAAAGAAGAGATAAAAACAGCAGAAGAAGCTATCGCTAAAGCAGAGCAATCCATCAAAGAATTCAATGCTCTTGCCAGTGACGAAGAAAAGAACGAAGAATTAAACGCTTACATCAAAGCACAGAACGAAGAATATCAGGCAGAAATCAACGCACTTAATAACGAGATTTCAAAACTCAAGGAAATTCAACCCGAACTACAAGCACGTGTTGACCGTTTGCAAGCAGCTATTGATGCCGCAGAAGCAGTTCTTGCCGAATAAGTAAAACCCAATACCAGTGGGGCAATCCCCACTGGCATTCACTAAATTTGTATATATGCTAAAAAGAGTATTGACAATTGCCATGATAATGACGGGTTCTGTTTTATTGGCGGACGCACAACAAGAAGAACTATCCCCCAAGAAAGGAGACAAAAGTGTTTCTCTAAACTTTGGTGTAGGTTCTTTTGTCGGTATGGAAGCCCCGGCCCCGGATTTGAGCACCTACAATATCTCCGCCCCTCAAACCAGTTGGTTTGATAAACAGTTATCCCTAAATTTCGAATTCAGATGGATGTTCGCTGAGAAATGGGCACTGAAGGCAATGGGAGGATTTTCATTCAAGCACAATCCCGAGTATAGAGCTTTACCCGGGAGTAGTACAGATGGGAAATTCGAAACCGGAGACATCCCCGATTACAATTTCGTAACATCAAAAGATAAAATAAAATATGCTATCGTACTTGGAGCAGAAAGATACGTGAAAACCAAGTATGACAAACTGTTTTTCCGTTATGGAGGAGAATTCGGATTTTCTTACGGGAAACAAGAGGCAAAAGCAGATGACGAAGTCTATCTAGGGAAATCTATTGGAGAAGCTTTCGGGTATCGAGTTGCCGGAATCACCGGATTCGATTATTTTGTTTCCAAAGCATTTTTTATTTCAATCGAAATTCGACCGGTTGCCTATGATTACACTGTATATAACATCCGACCACAAGTTGGATTGAAACTCTTATCATCAGACACTCACGGATTCGACTTCCTATCCAATCCCATGCTGAAAATTGGATTCAGATTTTAAATTCACATTTGCAAAAGAAATAACCCATCATTTGCAAAATTCCGTTTGGGTTATCAAAAGTCATCCCGGATTATCCCGGGGTGGCTTTCAATATTACATCAATAGCCTCTGTTAAGCTAATTATGTCGATATTTACTTGTAATTATCATTTTTATTCTTTAATTTTGCGAAAATATTTGGATGAAATATTGCTCTATTTGAAACTAATGTATGCAATCCACTTCAAAAGTGGCGGAAAACGTTGAATTGCATGCTCAAAATATTAAAGATGCAACCAGCTCGAAGAGGCCGGACAACTCTTCGAGATATTGAAAGGGGTACATGACGTATCCCTTTCTTTCTAAAATAGTGCATATTTATTTTCGCTTTTTGCATAATTATAGTGGTGATTTATAAGGTTTATCAGCCTTTATGTCGTAATTTTGCCGGGTAATCAAAAAAACACATATATGTCTAAGATTGTAGAGGTAAATGTTCAATCCGAAATCGGAAAACTGAATGGAGTAATACTTCATACACCAGGCGAGGAGGTAGAAAACATGACTCCCGAGAACGCTGAGAGGGCGCTCTATAGCGATATTCTAAATTTATCAATCGCACGAAAAGAATACAAACAACTCAGTGAGGTTTTAGGTAAAATCACGACAACCTATCAAGTCAAAGACCTCCTGACAAACATTTTAAAAGACGATGCCACGAAACTGGAAGTGTTGAACCGCATCGAAAAGATAGAACCGTTCATTGCCGAGCATACACCCAAGGGATCGATCAAGGATCAATTATTGGATGAAGACGCGGAAGATTTGGCTCGCTTACTGATCGAAGGGGTTGAAATGAAACGCGACACGTTGACCAAATTCCTAAATAAAGACTGGTACGACTTGCGTCCGTTACACAATTTCTTCTTCACCCGCGATGCTTCCATGAGCATGTACAACGAAGTGCTTATCGGGAAGATGGCCAACGCGGTTCGCGATCGCGAGGCAATTATCATGCAATCCATTTTTGACTTCACTCCCGGATTTAACACCAAAACGTTGAATCTGGCTACAACTCCCGATCCCCTCCGTAAAATAACCATCGAGGGGGGTGACGTGCAGATTGCACGGGAGGATATACTGGTGATCGGGAACGGCGTGCGCACGTCAACCCGCGCCATCGATGCCTTGATGTATAATTTCATCAACCGGAACGAAGACAAGGTGCAACATATTCTCGTGCAGGAATTACCCCATTCCCCGGAATCGTTCATTCATTTGGATATGGTGTTTACTTTCTTGGACAAGGACAAGTGCATGGTTTACGAACCCTTGATCATGAGCCCGGGCAATTACCAGACGGTTCACATCAAGATTCAACACGGGAAATTGGTCAGCATCCGTCGGGAAAAGACGCTGTTACACGCCTTGAAAAAGCTGGGCATGGATTTGGAACCCGTGTATTGCGGTGGAGAGGACGAGACTTGGAACATGGAGAGAGAGCAATGGCACAGTGGTGCAAACTTCTTCTGCGTGGCCCCGGGTAAAGTGTTAGGTTATGCGCGCAACAACTATACCGTTGAAGCGATGAATAATGCCGGATTCGAGATTATTCGTGCTAATGACGTGATCAGCAACAAAGTCGATCTGAATAAATACGAAAAATACATGATCACCATCGAGGGATCGGAACTTCCTCGCGGAGGCGGTGGGGCAAGGTGCATGACCATGCCGATCAACCGCGATGCTGTTGAATGGTAAAAATAAAAAGAGGCTGATTTTTTCAGTCTCTTTTTATTTTTCTCCCTCGTACAAACTAGCGATCCCGAAAGTCAACCGCTGTTGCGAGACATTCGTGTAGCCGGCATCTCGCATTATATCCAAAAATTTCTTTCCCTGCGGAAACGCGAACACGGAAGCAGGCAAATATTCATACGCCTTCCGGTTGCCGGAAATCATGCCTCCCACGAAAGGCAGGATGTGTTTAAAATAGAAATTATACAATTGTTTCATCGGGAAATGTTCAGGTGTCGAAAATTCAAGAATGACCACCTTCCCCCCGGGTTTCAATACCCGACACATTTCCGCCAATCCTAATTCAAGATGTTCAAAATTACGCACGCCAAAAGCAACTGTCACGGCATCAAAAGTATTCGAATCGAAGGAGAGATTCTCGCTATCGCCAAATTGAAAATCAAGCTGGTCGGACAAGCCTTTTGCTTTCGCTTTCTCCCGTGCCACGGCCAGCATATTTTCTGAAATGTCGGCCCCGACCACTCGTTTCACTCCATGTTTCAACGCTTCGATCGAAAAATCGCCCGTGCCGCAAGCTATATCCAGCACCAAATCTTTCGGTCCGGCCCCGACAACTTTCATCGCCTTCCGACGCCAGCTTTTATCAATACCCATTGACAACAGGTGATTCAACAAATCGTATTTCGGGGCGATCCCGTTAAACATCTCCTGTACCTTTTCTTTTTTAGCCATGATTTTATTCTTTTATTTCGGGGGCGAAAATAACGAATTCTACCGCCTTTTAAAAGATTACAGACAAAGAATCGCGGCAACTCTCCAAAAGAGTACCCGCGATTCGGAAATATAAACTCAAATCAAAACCTCCAAAAGGATATTATTTACCGGAAGTCCCGCTTTCCAAAATACTAACAATCGAGAACAAGGAAAAACAGATCCCTCCCAAGCCGATCAGCACCCGGGCAGGGACGAAGAACGCGCTGTCAATCGTTGCCTCTTCAAAGAGGAACGCTCCCAAGAAAAGAGCCAACAAAGCGGTCATGACGGGGATCAACGGGATACGATTCGCCAGTTTGCATTCCTGACGCCAAACCTTGGCGAGTAATAACACCTTGCTGGATATGCTGAAACAAACAAGGCCCAAGCCGATCAGAATAAAACCGGTTGTATTCACGGGGACAGGTGCTGCCAACAACTCGACAATTCCCCCCACGATGCAGATTGTCCCCATGAAAAACACCAATCTCGGCCAATATTTTCGGTCGTTCTCCCCATAATCATTCCTGATCTGACGAGATATACTTGCAACCAGCCCGATCAAACTCGTACAAATACAAGCCAACCCGGCCATCACGCTCCCGGCAACCCAATGATCGCTCCCGGAGCCAGACAACAATACTATCGCCCAAATCCACGCTACCGCGGAAAATAAAACGGTTAACCCGATCAACACCGTTTCCGTGGTGGCCGAAAAACCGTTAGGATTAATTTTATCGCTTGTCCCGCGTGAATTCACCGGAATAAGTGTAAATTTAGTAGATGAAGTTGCCGCCGTTGAAATACAAGCTGCAATCAACGACACGCCACAAATCACGTGTCCCGGGACAAATAAATTCCGCGGTTCAGGAGAAGTTATCCAACAAATACCCCAGATCATTGTTCCTAAAGCGAATAGATACCCCATGCCGGGCAATAAATATTTCGCGACAGGATTGTACGTGTGAATCAATTGTCGAATAATGGTGGCTGCCGTGGCAAACAACGCAATACAAAGCACGCCTAATGAAAATACGACCGGCCCCGCAACCCACCGTGCTTCATCATTCCCGTAAGCAAAGATATATCCTCCAAAGAAAAAACAAATCAATGCCATCAACAAGGGAATAAATCGAAACAGTACACTAATCCCGTAATTCATAAGTCATCTATTTAAATTCTTATGAATATACGATGATTAACGTATTCGGTTACCTTGTTTGCTTGAAAAAAAATTAAAATAAAAAATAGTAAGATTACTAATTTGGACGAAGTGTAGTGAATAAATGCAGGAAATGTCTACTTTTGTAAAAACAAATACGACAAAAATAGCGCTATTGTCTACTTCTCCAAGCCAGGGCAAAGGACTTTATAGATATGCTTAAAATCAAGCATTCAGAAAAAATGAACAACAAAGGAACAAAAGGAAACGATTTATGAATATGAAAGAAGAAAATAAAATAATACTCTATCAAGACGATAACGAAATTACTCGTGTATCTGTACGTTTTTTCGATGAAGATCTATGGTTGACACAAAATCAGTTGGCAGAAATATATTGTACCACACAACAAAATATCAGCCAACACGTGGATAACATATATAAAGATGGCGAACTTACGCTAGAGGCAACTAACAAGAAATTCTTGTTAGTTCGCCAAGAAGGCAATCGTCAGGTAAAACGTAACATTGACCACTATAATCTTGATATGATTATTGCTTTGGGCTATCGTATCCAATCGCAAGTAGCAACTCGTTTCCGAAGATGGGCAACCCAACGGCTTCACGAATATATCCAAAAGGGGTTCGCGATGGATGACGAGCGATTGAAACAAGGAGGGAACCGTTATTTCCGGGAGCTCTTGCAGCGTATCAGGGATATTCGCAGCAGTGAACGCAATTTTTATCAACAGGTTACGGATATTTATGCCACCGCAACAGACTATGATCCTCGCAGTGAAATGACCAAAACATTCTTTGCCACCGTACAAAATAAACTACACTATGCTGTTCATGAGAATACCGCCGCAGAAGTAATCTATAATCGTGTGGATAATGAAAAACCTTTTGTGGGAATGACCAATTTCAAGGGTAACTATGTAACTAAAGATGATGTGAAAATAGCCAAGAACTATTTGTCTGAGATTGAACTCCAACGTTTGAATCTGCTTGTTTCAGGTTTCTTGGATTTTGCGGAATTCCAAGCGTTAGAAATGAATTCCATGACAATGAAAGATTGGATAGAAGCACTGGATAGACAGATTATTGCTCATAAACGGAAAGTCTTGATTGACAAGGGAAACATTTCGCATAAACAAGCGATTAAAAAAGCAGAAAAAGAGTTCGAAATCTATCGCAAACGTGAAATGGATTTATTGGAAAGTGATTTTGATAAAGAAATAAAGAAATTGAAAGATGATAAATAACTTTATCATCACATTACGTAGTATATTGTTGAGATACCCTAAATCGGTTATATTAAACCGATGAAAATTTTCGATAAAAAAGCTGTTCGCTATTCTTCGTTCAAGACTCTCCACAACATGTCTTTCAATTCCATGATTCCACTCCCCGTTACGGAAGAAATGAACACGTAGGGAATATCCGGTAAATCTTTCTCCATCTCGGCCATCAATTCCTTGTCAATAAAATCCGATTTGCTGATAGCCAGAAGTCGTTTTTTATCCAATAACTCGGGGTTATATTGTTTCAATTCGTTCAACAATATTTTATATTCCCCGTGAATGTCCTTACTATCCGAGGGGACCATAAACAGCAACACTGAATTTCGTTCGATATGTCGCAAAAAACGCAATCCCAGACCTTTTCCCAAATGAGCACCCTCGATGATTCCGGGAATATCAGCCATCACAAAGGAACGGTTATCCCTGTAATTCACGATTCCCAGGTTCGGGACCAACGTGGTAAACGGGTAGTTCGCGATCTCCGGTTTTGCAGCGGAAACAACGGATAACAAAGTTGACTTACCCGCATTCGGGAAACCCACCAAACCGACATCAGCAAGTACTTTCAACTCCAGGATAACATTCCGTTCCACCCGGGGTTCTCCCGGCTGCGCGTAACGAGGCGTCTGATTCGTGGCCGAACGGAAATTCCAGTTTCCCAAACCACCGCGACCACCGCGAACAGCGATACAAATCTCCTCGTCTTTCGTGATCTCACAAATCGTTTCCCCGGTATCCGCGTCCCGGGCAACAGTTCCCAGTGGAACATCTATAATGACATCTTGTCCGTCAGCTCCGGTACACAGATTTCCACTCCCGCTCTCTCCATCTTCGGCATACACGTGACGCTGGTATTTCAAGTGAATCAAAGTCCAGTAATTCCGGTTTCCCTTTAATATCACGTGTCCTCCGCGTCCACCGTTACCGCCATCAGGCCCTCCTTTGGCGGAACGCTTATCCCGATGAAGATGCATAGATCCCGGTCCTCCGGCTCCACTACGACAGAATATTTTCACGTAATCGACAAAGTTCGTTGATGCCATTCTTTATTATTTTAGATTTATGATTTTAAATTTTAAATTAAACTCCTCCGTCAGCTTCGCTGCCACCTCTTTCTTCCCCTGCCCGAGGGGAAGTACCCCGAAAGGGGGATGGAGTTTGTTTTTTCATTTTCAATTTTCAATTGTATAAAGGTCAGGATAATTACGCCCTAACCCGTCGTAATCCAAGCCGTGTCCCACCACGAAATCATTCTCCAGGGCAATACACTTGTAATCAATCGTCAAGTCGTATTTCAACGCTTTCGGCTTGTAGAACAAGGCTGCCACCTTCACCTGTTTCGGATGTTTCTCTTCCAACATTTTTTTCATGTGCATGATGGATTCTCCCGAATCAATCATATCCTCCAGAATTACCACGGTTCGTCCCGTGATATCTTCCCGCAATCCGATCAGGTCCTGCACTTTCCCCGTCGAGGATACCCCGGCATAAGAAGCGATTTTCACAAAACTAATTTCCGCCCCGTCGATCGTGATATGTTTCAACAAATCAGACACGAACATAAACGCCCCGTTCAACACTCCCAGAAACAAAGGGCGTTCACCTGCCAGTTCCCGATTCATCTGAGCTCCAACCCTCTGAATCTCCCGGTCAATCACGTCAGCCTCAATCATCAGCCGGAAACTCCGATCATGCAATTTGATTCTTTTCATCCCGTGTGTATTTCTCTTTTGAATGACAGACCTAGTCGTCTTTCTAATCCATTTTTTTTATTTAACTTTGCGCAAAAGTACAACTTTGAATTTAAAATCCGGTAAAATATGGACCCAAAAGTAAGTATTATCATGGGTAGCACGTCAGATCTGCCCGTGATGGAAAAAGCCGCAAAAGTATTAAATGATTTTTGCATACCTTTCGAAATCAATGCCCTCTCCGCTCACCGCACACCGACTGAAGTGGAGTCTTTTGCCACAAATGCTCAGCAACGGGGTATTGAAGTGATCATCGCCGGAGCCGGCATGGCCGCACACCTACCGGGTGTTATCGCCGCCATGACCCCCATTCCCGTGATCGGTGTTCCCATCAATGCTTCTCTCGACGGGATGGACGCTCTTTTAGCCATAGCCCAAATGCCTCCGGGCATCCCGGTTGCCACCACCGCCATCAACGGAGCCATGAATGCCGGTATTTTGGCTGCACAAATCTTAGCCGTTGGCGATAGTACATTAAAAGCTAAAATCGTGGATTTCAAAGCATCTTTGAAAAAGAAAATCGTGGATGCCAACCAAGAACTGGCAAAAGTAAAATACGATTACAAGACGAATTAATCCACCCGGAAAGAATCAATATAAAAACGAGGTGGTGTCAAAAGAAATAACAGACTTCACAAATAAAACAAGATTTATAGGAAATGTCCAAGACATTTCCTACCTTTGAAACATCGGCTATTTACGTGTATATGGTCACGTAATTAATTTCTCGTTAACACGAATTTTAATCAAAACATATATCATGCGACAAATTATATATGTCGTTATTCTATTTTTTATTATCCCAAACTCCGTGTACTCACAGAGTATACCGGATATTGAAAAACTTTTAGAAGCAAATGATATAGAGTCATCGGAAGATTATTACGAAGATATGGTCAGTTCGTTGATTCACCTCTCCACACAACCGATTAACCTAAACTCAGCCGGATTCGATAGTCTCAAAATGTTATTTTTCCTTTCCGATGCACAGATAGACAACTTATTAGACTTCCGTAAGAAACACGGGCCATTCACTCACCCGAACGAACTTTTACTTGTCACCGGAATCAGCCAACAGGATTTATCTAATATCAAACCTTTTATCCGCATCGGCACATACGTACCCGAAAAATTCTCCCGTTATCACTTCTCGCAAGAAATTCTTGCCCGCTTGAAAACGACTCGTCCGAAACAAGCCGGTTACAAAAAATACAGTAGGGAAGCTTTTTTGTATGAAAAAGATTATCTCGCCAAAAAACAAACTCGCTTTCAAGGGCCTCCTTGGGGTACATTGTTAAAATACAAAATATCAAACAGACAAGGCTGGCAAGGTGGCTTCACTTTGGAAAATGACGCGGGAGAAAACTATTTCACGAAAAACCAGAAAACAGGGTTTGACTTTTTTTCCGCCCATGTATGCTACACCCCGGACAAAATCATTCAGCGAGTAATTATCGGTGACTACAAATTGCAATGGGGACAGGGATTACTGGCATGGAGTGGCTACTCTTCCGGCAAATCGACTTCCACCCTTAGTAACGAGAAATCAGGAAATGGCATTGCCCCCTACACTTCCACGGATGAAAACCGCTATCTACGAGGCATAGCCACCCGTCTGCACCCGACACGCACGATTACTACCGAAATTTTCGTTTCTTATAAGAAGACCGACGGTAATCTCACTGATCTTGACACGCTTACCCCGGAAGTCGTGCAAACCGCCACCCTTTACACGACAGGTTACCACCGGAATCTCTCGGAATGCGAGAAAAAACACGTCTTAAAAGAATTCACAACAGGCCTCTCCACCCGTCTAAATCATCGTTACTTTCGTATCGGCATTCAATTATTGCATTACAATTTTTCGCCTGCCCTAACCAAGGGAAAAGCCACCTACCAGCAATACAACGAAACGGGTAAACAACGCACACTTGTAAGCGTTGACTACAAAACCGGAGGTTACCATTTCTATCTATTCGGGGAAACAGCACGTAGTGACAACGGGACATGGGCTACCGTTAACGGTTTGCGCTACAGCGGGATTCCTAAACTCGCTCTATGTGCCCTCTATCATCGCTACGATAAAGGCTATCGCTCTCACTATAATGGAGGCTTTGCCGAATACTCCAACACGACAAACGAAGAAGGAGTATACCTAGGTCTCGAAAGTACCCCTTTCCGCAATCTAAAAATCAATATCTATTGTGACCGGTTCCGTTTTTTCTCACCCCGTTATCAAGCCACCATTCCCGGCAAGGGGAAAGAGATCGTGGGAGATGTCACGTTCAACTGCTCTCGCTGGGATTGTTCGTTTCATTTTAAACATGAAGACAAACCGGAAGACGATAAAACAGGAGAAAAACTTCAATCCGTTTCCCGTGTGAAACAGGAGTACAGGCTCCAGCTTACCTACTCCATCTGCGAGCGATTAAAATCCCGCACCCGGACCAGTTACACGCATTACGTGAAAAAAGAAAGACAGGAAGGCGGTTACTTGTTCTATCAAGACCTTATGTACTCATCCCTCCAAACCAGCCTAAAAGCCCAGTTCCGATTTGCTTACTTCGACACGGACAGCTACAATACCAGAATATACGCCTACGAAAACAACGTTCTCTACGGTTACTCTTTCCCCGCTTTGTACGATCGAGGCATTCGCTCCTACCTCAATCTCAATTGGAAACCTTTCACCCTCATCACGCTCTACCTGAAAGCCGGTCTCACCTACTATCCCGATAAATCAACCATTAGCTCTTCTCTAACCCAAGTCAATGACAACAAACTATTTGATCTCTCTTTCCAAATTCGCATAAAACTCTAGAAGGACAAAAGCCCTTCTAGATTTTAAATTTTGGATTGGGAAACTTAATAATTTCCTCTTACACGCCATAGCCTCCACTCAACTTTTAGCTTTTAGTTTTTAACTTTTAGCTTTCCCATGTCTTCCCTCCAACACCCTCTCCACGTCCTCCAACCTGTATCCTTTTGCAATTAACAACACGATGTAGTGGTACATTAGATCGGCGGCCTCGTTCAGGAATAAATCCTCGTTATCATCCTTTGCTTCGATAACCAGTTCCACGGCCTCTTCTCCCACCTTTTGAGCGACCTTGTTAATCCCCTTCCCAATCAAGCGGGCCGTATAGGATATTTCCGGAGATGCATCTTTCCGTTTTTCCAGATATCGCTGCAAGTAAAACAAGAAATCCTTATTCACGTTCTTTTCTCCCCAGCATGTATCTTGTCCCGTGTGGCAAGTTGGTCCCACGGGATTCACCTTCACCAATAAGGAATCCCGATCACAATCTACCAGAATCTCCTTCACCAGTAAAAAGTGTCCGCTCTCCTCACCTTTCGTCCACAACCGCTGCCGGGAACGACTGAAAAAACACACCTTTCCGGAACGCTCCGTCTCGATGAGAGATTCCCGGTTCATATACCCTTGCATTAACACCACTCGTGTATCTGCATCCTGCACGATTGCCGGAATTAATCCGGCTGCATCAAATTTCAACTCTGTAATATTTACCATTTCATTAAACATTTTATCGAACAACAATACCTTTTTCTTTCAAGAAACATTTTAACTCCGGAATCCGAATCTGCCCGAAATGAAAAACTCCGGCAGCCAGCACGGCATCCGCTTTTCCCCGGGTTAAAGCCTCATAAAAATCTTCCAGACTCCCCGCTCCCCCCGAGGCGATAACCGGGATATTAACCAATTCTGCCACTCGTCCGGCGGCCTCACAAGCAAATCCCTGGTGTGTTCCATCATGATCCATCGAGGTAAACAAGATCTCTCCGGCTCCTCTTTCTTCCGCCTCCTTTACCCATGAAAAAAGTTCCCGGTCGGTAGCCACCCGTCCCCCATGACTGTACACTCTCCATTTTTCATTTTCCCGACGAGCATCCACCGCCACGACAACGCATTGCTTACCAAACGCCGCTGCCAACCGATCTATCAAACCCGGGTCTTTCAAAACACTGGAATTTACAGACACTTTATCTGCCCCCTTCTTCAAAAGCTCCTCGACATCCCGTTCCGATGATATACCCCCACCCACGGTAAAAGGGATCCGCACTTGTCGGGCCACCCGTTCCACCCAATCTAACCGTGTACCCCGGTGATCGGAGCTTGCCGTGATATCCAAAAACACAAGTTCGTCCGCCCCCTCATCAGAATAACGAGCGGCCAACTCCACAATATCCCCGGCATCCCTCAGATGTTCAAAATTTACCCCTTTCACCGTCCGCCCTGCTTTCACATCCAAACATGGAATAATTCTTTTTGCTAATTTTCTCCCACAAGGTCCATTCTTAATCATATACCCATTAGTTCCATCCATTCTAAATTTTATATTTTAAATTCTACATTTTTCTCATAAAAAGCCTTTCCCACGATCACGGCAGAAATCCCCATGTTCTCCAACGCTTGAATATCTTCCATTCCACCAACTCCCCCGGATGCAATAAGCGTAATCTCCGGATAACGAGTCACCAACTCTCGATACAATTCCAAAGAAACTCCCCCCAGCATACCATCCCGGGCAATATCCGTACACATTACATTCTTCAACAGGGGTAAATAAGCTTCTATTAACTCGTATATCGTCGTTTCCGTTTCCACCTTCCACCCTTGAATGCATACATGCTCATTTCTCACATCAGCCCCGACAATAACCCGCCCGGCCCCGTATGTTTCCAACCACTTCCGAGTTTTTTCCCTGTTTTGCTGGGCCATACTCCCAATACAGACAAACGAGGCTCCCGCATCAAACACGCGACAAATATCCTCATCACTTTTGATGCCTCCGCTAAAATCAACCTCTAGAGAAGTCGCTTCACAAATTCGTTCCAACACCCGCCAATTTACCACACGAGACGCCCGGGCTCCATCCAGATCTACAAGATGCAAACGCTTCATTCCCATAGCCTCAAAGCGCCGGGCTGCCTCCACCGGATCATCATAATAAGTCTTACACTCATCGTAATTTCCCCGGGTAAGCCTCACACATTTTCCCCCTATAACATCTATTGCCGGAATAACCGTTATCTTCATTTCTTTTACATTTTTAAAAAGTTTTCAATTATCTTTTCCCCAACCCCAGCCGATTTTTCCGGATGGAACTGACATCCCCAGAAATTATCTTTACGAATTGCCGCAGAAAAAGCCATCTGATAATCACACGTGGCGATGGCATACTCACTAAGAGGCACATAATACGAATGCACGAAATACACCATTTCTCCCTCGACAATCCCATCAAACAACCCGGACTTCAACCCCCGAATCCTATTCCATCCCATATGAGTGACTTTACTACATTTCCCGAATTCTTTCACCCGCATCGGGAATATTCCCAAGCCTTCCGTATTCCCCTCCTCCGAATGAGCACACATCAACTGCATTCCCAAACATATCCCCAACACGGGAACTTTCAATTCCGAAATGACCCGATCCATCCCGCTTTCTCTCAGTTGTCGCATGGCCGTTGCAGCTTGTCCCACTCCCGGAAAGATCACCTTATCCGCTTCTCTTACCACCCGGGGATCAGCACTACAAACCACCTCGTATCCCAATCTTTCTATCGCCACCCTTACCGAAAACAAATTTCCGGCCCCGTACTTTATTATTACAACCCGTTCCATTTATGATTTACGATTTATGATTTACGATTTACGATTTGTGATTTTAGATTTTTCCCTTCGTCGACGGAATCTTTCCCACTGCCTCCTGCCGGACGGCCATCCTCAAACTACGGGCAAACGCTTTAAAAATAGCTTCTATCACGTGATGCGTATTCTCCCCTTTTGCCTCCACGTGCAAATTACATTTAGCTCCTTGACAAAACGAGGCAAAAAAATGCTTGGTCATCTCCGTGGGAAAATCTCCCACGTACTCCCGGCTAAACGCGGCATTCCACTCCAACCAACTCCGTCCTCCCAAATCCAGCAACACCTCGGCCCTCGCCTCATCCATCGGTAAAGCAAAACCGTATCGTCCAATCCCTTTCTTCTCCCCTAATGCCTCCGAGAAACATTGTCCCAACACGATAGCCGTGTCCTCGATCGTGTGATGCTCATCCACTTGTAAGTCTCCTTTCACGGAAACCACCAAATCCATGCCCCCATGTCGGATAATCTGTTCCAGCATGTGGTCAAAAAAGGCAATTCCCGTTTTCACCTCACCCTGCCCCGTTCCATTTAAATCTAGTGCAACCCGCACTTCCGTTTCCGCCGTTTGCCTTACTTGCACCGCCTGTCGGCTTCCCTGTTTCAGAAAACGCACCACCTTTTCCCAAGAATCCGCAGTTAAAACAATAGGTAAACTCTCCATCCCCTCCTTTCCCAGCAATATACCCCGAATCCCCATGTTAGCTGCCAACTGCATATCTGTCAGCCGATCGCCAATCACATAAGAATTCTCTCGATCCAGCATTTCATTCAAATATTTCTCAACCATACCAATTCCAGGCTTCCTCCGGGGAGAAGCGTCCCCCGGCATACTCGCATCTATCAGTATCTCGTCAAAAACAACCCCCTCGCCCGCCAAAGTTTTCAACATAAATTCATGAGGTGGCAAAAAAGCACCCATCGGAAACCGTTCCGTTCCCAAACCGTCCTGATTGCTCACCATGACCAACCGATAATCCGTCTCCCGAACAATCTCCCGCAAGGCTCCAATAACACCCGGAATAAACGCCAATTTCTCCATACGATCCACTTGGTAATCAACCGGTGGTTCTTGTATGATCGTACCATCACGATCTATAAATAATATCTTCTTCATAAATCACCGAATTTCTTTAATAGTTTGATCAACAAATCATTCTCTTCCCGGATCCCGATGGTTATCCGTAGCCCACAACTCAAGCGGGGTGGGATGTGCCGTACCCGAACAACAATGCCCCCCTCCACCAAATACTCGTACAATTCCCGAAAACGCTCACAACGGATCAAGACGAAATTGGCCTCCGAATCACAAACAACCTCCAGCCAAGGTAAATCCCTCAAAACCTCGATAACTCTTTTCCTCTCCCGCTTGATAGCCTCCACCTTCTTCAAAAAATCTGCCTCATTCCGCAAGACATCCAAAGCCCGCCGTTGTGTCAACGAACCGATATTATAAGGCGGTTTCACTTTATTCAAATAAATCACCAATTCCGGATCCGCTACACAAATTCCTACCCGTAATCCGGCAAGTCCCCATGCCTTGGACAGGGTTTGCAACACGACAACATTCCGGCAAGCCTTCTGCAAAGTAACAGCCGACGGCATATCGGTAAAATCGATATACGCCTCGTCTACCACGACAATTCCATCAAAACGAAGTGCCACCTCTCGGATGCGTTCCAAAGGGACCACGTTTCCCACCGGATTATTCGGCGTGCAAAAGAAAATTATTTTCGTAAACTGATCCACGCTATCAAACAACGTGTTCCACCCCGGTTGGAACTCCTCGTCCAACTCCAGACACCTTACCTCCACGTCATTCACTTGTCCGCACACCTCGTACATCGAATATCCCGGTGAAAAAACAATGATATTATCCCGTCGGGGTGTACATACTGTTCGGATCAGCATATCGATCAATTCATCACTTCCATTTCCCAGCACCAGCCGGGAAACCTCCACCCCTTTTAATCTCCCGATCTCTCGCTTCAATTCCCGCTGAAACGGATCGGGATAACGGTTATATTCCGATGCAAACGGATTCTCGTTTGCATCCAACAATGCCACATCCGTTCCTTCAAATTCCGCACGGGCACAGGAATACGCCTGTAACTCCTTTATATTCTCCCTTACGATATCACCCAATGCCTTCATTCCAAATTCTAAATTTTAAATTCTAAATTCCTAACCCTTACCGCATTCCCGTGTGCCTCCAACTTTTCATTATCCGCCATTATTTCGATTGTTTTTCCCAAATAAGCCAATCCCTCCGGCATAATTTCTTGGAAAGTAACCTTTTTCATAAAGGCATCCATGTTCACCCCGCTATACGCACGGGCATACCCGTTCGTGGGTAAAGTGTGATTCGTCCCCGATGCGTAATCCCCCGCACTCTCCGGAGAATAGTGTCCCAAGAACACGGAACCCGCGTTCCGGATTTCCGGTACCCAATCCAAATAATCTTTCACGCACAGCATCAAATGCTCCGGGGCATAACAATTCACCAACTCCACGCATTCTTCCCGGGAACGCAAAACGATATATTTAGAATTTCTTAGAGCCACCTCGGCAATTGCCTTTCGTGGAACTTGATCCAACTGCTTG
>OLIS01000633.1_pt1 | contig 27493 bp, 25 predicted proteins | sample 1601351 | NCBI WGS metagenome assembly OLIS01 (sample SAMEA2452122, study PRJEB22498) | human gut metagenome | biome: human feces; feature: human gut; material: feces | place: Australia | collected 2012
CCTTTCCTTCAGCTCTTCCTTCAATTCTTCCTTTACTGATCGCATTATCCAATACCTCACACATCGTCTTCACCTCTCCCTGTGCACCATTCTGCATCTCTTCAAACCTGTCATCCTGAGTCAGAACACTCATGAGTTTCAATACTGCATCCACATGCTTCATGACTTCCTGACTGGGATTATATTCCTTATTCGTTCTCATCTGTACAAAATAGTCTGCCACTATCCTGAAATCGCTCTGAAACATTGCCACCTGTTCAGGCAATAAATATACTATCTCAAATACATGTATCTTATAATCATTCACATATTGACTTAATTCCTTAGGAATGTTCTTAAAACATTCCCTTAAACTTCTCGGCTTATCCCAATGTTCCATTCCAAAATACAGTACAATGGAAATCACCGGAATTTCTCTTCATTCTCATGTTCTTTAAGTATCTGGCTTCGGTAAGCTGCTCCATCATATCCTATCATTCTAAGTGGCATGTATGGGTGAGCATCCGTCTGGTTCTCCAGTCCAAGCAACGCTATCTTGATATACCCGTATTTCCAGAACTTGGCTATGTCCCTCTCCTGCTCATGAACTTTCTTATCAGCTTTATAAATAGTCTTGTTCCCATCCGCTTCCAGATGCTCCTGCAGAATGACCTGTTTACCATCACACAACAATACATTTATAATGTCAGCAAAAACATCATTGTATGCCGCCAGGTAATTCTCTGTCAGATCCTTTTCTCCCATATGTACCACTCCATCTTATATGCTTCAAATGTTATTCGTATAATACCATTCAATAGGTATAATACTATATATTTTGTGTGAAGCCAATACATATGTTCGGAACTTTTGTTCTTATTCAAATAAATAAAAACCGAACTTTATGATATTATATTATCACAAAAAGTCCGGTTTTACTATGTATATTCATTCCTTTTCTATTTTATTATCTAGCCATTTACCCCATTTAAAATTAATGCTCTAGCCATTTTGAAATCCTCATATGTTGTAATTTTAAAATTCATATTAGTACATCTTATTCCTACAAATTTAAATTGTTTTTTCACTTCTTGACTCTCGCTGATTGAAATTGCTGGCATTGATTCTCTTTCTTTTAATATTTTTCCGTATATATACTTTGCATTAGATAAAGACATTGCTTAGCTGTTGTTGTGCTTGCAGAACTGCTGCTGGATGAGCTGGAACTGCTTGAGCCTGCCCGACTGGTCAATACCCAGAAGCAGTATATTGATTGTGTTTTCATTGTACTCATATACCTTGCCTTCATAAGCCACCCAGTCATCCTGCCATTGCACAATACTTTCCAGTGCCTTCTTCTGCTGCTGAGTCTCCTGTGCACTTCTTTCTATGACCGGTGCTGTTGTTGAGGCTGCTGCTTTAAGTTCCATCTCACCCGACTTGTATAATATGACTACAGCCAATCCAACAGAAAGTACTAAAATAAGAACCGCTGACAACACTGCAACTGCGATTCAGCCTATTTTATTCTTCTTTCTTTATAGTAAATATGTTTACTTCTTAAATTCAAAAAACCACATGCGTCATTTTTTGAATTTTTTATTTTTTTGGAAATGGAGTCTTTTCCTTTGTAAGACCAAGGAAATAATCTGTTGAAACATTATAGTACTGTGCAAGACGGATTAAATGTCTGATAGGCATTTCATTGGCTCCTCGCTCATATCTTGCGTACATAGTCTGTGATGTTTCAAGGATTGTCGCAATTTCCTGCTGAGTTTTATCACTATCCTCCCGCAAATTACGCATACGTATTCTATAATCCATATATATACCTTCCTTTCCCTTAGAATAACAAATGGCATTCCTTATCGGATTTTCTAGTACATATTTTTCTTACAGCAAATACGAAATATGCAATATATGGTATAATTTATTATTTTATTGTTTTGTATGGACAATTTGATATTGATATGTTAGTATGACAATATGATGAAAAAGATACGATTAATTTTATTGACAATTTGTGCTTTTATTTTAATGACAGGTTGTAATTCTTCCAAAGGCGCAACACCTTCAGAAGAAACCACATCTGTTGAAGCAGATAGTGGTAATGCCTTAGCTGACAGCATTCAGACTATTCTGGATGATAAAGAATATTATCCTGACATTACTTCTATTGAAGTAACATCTGATTACACAGTGTTTACAATCACGCTGGAGTCTGATGTCATGAATACATATGAATCCATGTTAGTCATGTCATTCTACACAGCAGGCAATGAACAGCAGATTGCTGCCGGCGTGTCACCGGAAGATGCGAAAACCACTGTCCGGTATATTAACGGTTCCACGAATGAGATTATTAGTGAAACTGATTCCTCTACGATGATAACTGAGTAAATTCTCATTGGTTATTATATCTATCCTCAAAGAAGGCGCATGCAGGAATTGCATGCGCCTTTGTGTCGTAATAATTATAGAATAACATTTACAGGAACTGTGCATACACGCTTGCCAGCATTACTGTGATTAATCCTGATACAGCGATTGACAGACTGCTCATTGCACCTTCAATATCTCCAAGCTCCATTGCCTTGGCAGTTCCGATGGCATGGGAGGCAGAACCGATGCCTATGCCCTTTGCAATAGGTTCCTCAATGCGGAATATCTTGCATACAGCTTCTGCGAACATGTTTCCAAGAACTCGATTCCTCCCAGTTCTTCAGATACGCCCATTCCAATGGCTGTGGTAATGGACTTTGGCAACAATGTGACATACTGTTCATGGGTAAGTCCAAAGAATACTGCCAGAATCAGAACGCTGGTCACGCTGGTAAGTGCACCGGCAAGGATGCCCGCAAGGATTGCCTTTAGATTCTTCTTTAATATCTCCAACTGCTCATAAAGAGGCACTGCCAGGCAGACAGTAGCCGGAGTCAACAGATAGCTCAGATATTTGGCTCCATCATTATATGTATCATATTCGACACCTGTAATTGCCAGAATCACAATGATCACTGCAATGGCAATCAGCAGCGGATTAAAAATTGCCAGCTTGAATTTTCTCTTCAGCAGAACGCCCATCTCATAGGCAGCCACACTGATCATAACTCCAAAAAACAGGGAATTTCCCATTACCTCATTCATTCTTTATTCCTCTTTTCCATTCGTATTACCCACTGTGTCACTCTGCCTGCGGATGCCATGACAACGACTGTAGTTACTACCGTAATCACTGCAATAGGTATCAATATCGGTCTAAGCACATCCCAGGAACAGATTAATCCTACTCCTGCCGGAATAAACATGAGCGGCATAATCTCTATTAAGAATTTCGCTGCATCTTTCACCATGTCCAGCTTGATCATTCCTGTCATAAGTCCGGCAAACAAAAGAACAAATCCGTATACACTGGCTGGTATGGGTAGTGGAAGCAGACATTTTAATAATTCACCGCAAAAAGAAATCATCAGAATCAACATAAACTGTCTGACATATTTCATAACTTTTATCCTCCTTTTTTATGCAAAATGCATGTATTACATAGCATATCATTTTTTATGGAAAATGTGTTATAAGTATATACGCTTATTTTACTATGATTTTTGTTAAACATACGTTCTTTTTATATTAAAAAAATCCCCCCGCAGGGGAAAATCTGCGGGGGGGGGGTAGAAATCATTATCCTTATCCTTCAATGGAAATGTACTTATTCTCTTCTACCTTTGGTGCATCTACCTTAGGTACGGACAATTTCAAGATACCATTTTCAAATTTTGCATGAATATCTTCTTCCGTAACATACTTGCCAACATAGAAGCTTCTGCTGACAGAGCCGGTATAACGTTCCTTACGGATGTATTTGCCGTCTTCGTCTTTCTCTTCCTTCGTATTATCATTGGATGCGCTGATTGTCAGATATCCATCCTTCAGTTCAGCCTTAACATCTTCTTTCTTATATCCCGGAAGATCAACATCAAGTTCATAACCTTTGTCATTTTCCTTGATATCTGTCTTCATTACATTGGCTGTGTTCTTCGCATAATTCCAATTAGCTGTCGGGAAAGCAAAACCATCCATAAAATCATCAAATAAATTTTCTCCAAAAATACTAGGCATCAACATAATCAATTCCTCCTTATATAAAACTCCGTAGGTTATGTCCTACACTGTTACGATACGTTTCTGTTAGAGCAGGGATTTGATTTTTATCTCTCTTCCCTTGTTCTGATTATGTTATAGCACCATTGTTAGCACTCATCAATAGAGAGTGCTAACAATTCATATTTCTTTAAGAAAGTTTATTGTTCTATAATAATTAGAACATCATATCAGTACTACGGCTATTCTCTTACTGCTTGTCTTTTTCATGATTCTCTTCCTTAATCTCCCAATGGATCAGGAATGTCAATGCGGCTCTCAGCGCAATGATTCCCGCAACCGTGACGATTTCTGTCCATTCTCTTACAATAACAGTCTTTAATATCTCACTGCACAGCTTGAATTCCAGACCGATTGCCAGTCCCTGTGCAAGCGTGATCTTCATATCCGGTGAACGGCGAACATACGCATAGACGCCCTTCAAGCCTGAGATAATAATGACGATAACACCTACGAACTCAAAAAACAGAATCGCCACTTCTACAATGTGCTTCAAAACCAATTCCATAATTTCAATCATGTTTTTCCCCCTTTTCTCATCCGACCTTAGTCGTTTTCCTCTCCCTCCATCAGTTTGAGGTAATCTCCTTTGTCAATATGCATCATGGATATCTGGTTATGATATCTTCTAAAGCCATATACGCAGTCTACATTGCGGATCAGTGACTGCAATCGCTCATCGGGTACACAGACAATCAACTGTAAATCCATCTTGCGCGCATATTGCAGGCAGACGGCACTTCTCTCCTGATCCATCTTGGAAAAGGCTTCATCCAGCAGCACCAGTTTAATCTTGGAATCCCTGTTACTCTGCTGCATATAAAGCATTGCAAAACCAGCCAGCAGTGCTACATACTTCGGGTTCTGACCTTCACCACCAGAATCACGTCCTGCCATCTCATCTACGAAATTCTCACGAATTACGTTGCCCTGTGCATCCGTTACCTGCTCATACATACTAAAGGACAGATAATTACGATAATCTGCATACTGCTCCATTTCTTTCAGACGCTGCTCTCTATGGGAGCCATCTTCATCCTTGATCGGCATGAATTTATCTGTCAGAAGCTTGATCTTATTCTCGTATTTCTGGTAAAATTCATCCTCACCAAGACTGATCTGTCCATCTATGACACCACTTCCCACATTCTTGCTGTCAAGCTCCGGTGCTGTCAGCATCTCATAGAACTGCCCATTCTCATTTTTTGCAGGTTCTATTTTGATCTGATAGGTGCTGTCTGCAAAATTGGTTTTACGAAGCAGACGGTTGATCTCATGCGTATGGCGTTTAGCAGCATTGATGTCACCATGTATGGTCGCAATGACATTTTCCCGAAGGCTCTTATAGATAATATTGCACTGCTTCTCAAATTCGCTTTCATACTTCGGTTCATAATCTGTCTCATACTCATTCAACAGATTCACATATGCATCATTGCTCTTCTCTGCGCCACTGAAGCCTACAGAAGGATATTCTCTGTTAAAGCGGTTTCTTGCAGCCTGTCTGTTCTCCAGCTCCTGCTGCTCCTTCTCTTCAAGCTCTGTGATTTCTCTGTTCTTCTGACTCTTGATAGCCTGACCTGAACGTGTCTTTAAAAGCTTCTCCACTTCTGCTTCCAGTTCCGCATTAGGAATATAGCCCATCAGACTTTCATCCAGTGCTTTTTTATTATTCTCGATTTCGCCCTCTAAATGACCTTTCCTGCGTTCAATACTGTTGATTACGCCCTGATTCTGGTCAATTTCAGTCTGTTTCTGTTCCTTCTTCTCTTCCAGTCTGCTGCTGCGCTCCTGCAATTCCTTATATTTTCCCTGCTCCAATACTTCTATATCCTTTTTCAGAGCATTGATCTTACCCATGACTTTATCCAGCTCCTTACCGGAAGCGGAGAGAGACACAATATAGGAATCTTCCTCTGTCAGTCTTTCAAAAGCTGAAGCCTGCCCCAGCCTGTTGATTGCCTGCATCTGCTGTGCATTCTCACTTTCAAGACGCATGAGCTCTGCCTGATATTCCTCCAGTCTTGCCTTGGAGACCTTACTTCCGATACATGCGTACTTGTCATAATCACGCTTACGCAGATGGCGGAAGATATAATTACTGTAGGAATAGCAATCCGGTGTAACACCGTCTTTTACCTGTTCCAGTTCCTCCGTCGTATGACATTTGATAATTCTGCCCAGATAACGCTTGAGGCATGCATCAATATACGGATATCCTGTCTCCACTGCTTCATAGAGGGAGCCTTGTTCTGCCTGTGGCTGACTCTTTTCGATTGCAGCCGTATTAATCAGGTCAACCTCTTCATATTTCTTCATCTCACGAAAAGCAACTGCTGCATCATGGGCATACCTGGGTTCTGTCACAAGAGAAAGCTTGAGTCTGCCCATTCTTCCCTCAATGGCGTTCTTCCATTCCTTGTCCCTGACATCGAACATATCTGCAAAGATATAGACCTTAATGGTACGGCCATAGAGGTCACTGAGCCTACGCTCCAATGCACCTCTTGCTTCCTTTAATGCGGCAGAATATGGCTTCCTGTCATTCTTCATATCATCTACCAGAGTACGCAGTTCCTTCAATTCCTTATCAGATTCGCGTTTCTGCTCCTTGTATTCTTCCAGCGTTTCCTCGATATCCACTAAGGTATTCTGGATATTACGTCTCAGGTCGTTACACTGCGGTTCTGTGATGCTGCCGCTGCAAAAGGCATGAATACGTTGCAGCATAGGGTTGCTGACATAGTCTGTAATTGCCTCATCCTCTTCCCACTTTCGCAGTCCTTCCAGCATTTTACGCCACTGCTTACTCTTCTCTGTGAGCATTTTAGCCAACTGGTTCTGTGCTTCCAGCTGGTTTTTCTTCGCACCCAGATCGCTCGCCTGAAGATCCGCTTTTACCTGAATCAGTTCTTCGTCAATGTCTTTTAAAATGGCTCTGTCCTTCTCCATTTCCAGAGCAAGTCTGTCCAATTCATCCTTGTGCTGTGCAATCTGCTGTTCTTCGGATGTAATCTTATCCTGTAATTCTACCACATCAATACAACGTATCATTGCATTGGCTTTGGCAATCCCTGTGCTGACTTCAAGCATGCGGCTGCCGGCTTCACGCACCTCCTGCAGAAGCTCGATTCTATGGCGCATATCCTTGATCTTATCCTGAATATCTCTATAAGAACCCAGCTGGTCACTGATCTTCTCTATGACATTGCTCTCACTCTTAGGGAACATGTAATCTCTGATAAACTGACCTGTACCATTAGTCATCTTTAACGCAATGGCACTTTTCTCCATAATCTGAAAACGGGTTCCGTCAATATAACCAAGAATCACATCATACAGCGCAGCCATATATGCCTCTCTGGAAGTATACGTACGGTTCACATCCCTGCCCTTGTTAGAATCTGACTGCGCCCTTACTTCCAGCAGCTTCTTAATCTCCTGATTGGTGTATACATATCCTTTGGAGTTGATATATTCAGACTCCGGTATCTGCCCTGAATGGCTGAAAAAGACATACTTCTTGATCTCGCTGTCATTGTGTTTTACTTCAAAAGCCACACCTACACAGGTGTAATTATGCGTACCTGTATCCTCTATCTCCAGTACAATGTTGGAACAAAAGTCAGCATTCTCACGATTGGCTGTACCATCCTTCTGCTCCCCTCGCAGGTAACTGAGCACGCTTCTCCTGTTCTTGGCATCATCTGCCGCCTTATTGAGGAAACTAGGAGAGAAGCTTCCATATAAAAGAACCTGTATGGCATCCATTACTGTGGATTTACCTGAACCACTCTTGCCACTGAACAGATTTACATATTCATTAAATTCCAGTATCTTATGAGAAATGCCGCCCCAGTTATTCAGGCACATTCTGGTAAATATTTTCTTAGACTGTTTCACTTATTCTACTAACCGAACCTTTCTATATAATACGCTATTGTACAGTAATCCTATTCTGTCGTGCCGTCTATCGCTGCTTCTGTCCTGTCACGATACTTCTTCACAAGTTCTTCAATCGTAACCGAAGAACAGAAGATATTGACCGTACTGTATATATAGATTGGCGTATCATCTTCTACATTGCCTACTGCACCGGGTAATTCGATAATCTGATGTACTTTTAACAGCGTCAGTGCATCCTGCCACTCCTGACTGGTAAGCTTACGGATGATCAGCTTCGTACTGGCTCCGTACTCTCTGATCTCCCGAAGGCTTGTCACCGTAGCACGCAGACCATCCCCCATAATCCTGTCTCTGTATATGATCTTTAAAAGCAGCATAATACGTGTCGTCATCAGATTCATACGCTCCGTCGGCAGACCCTCGCCCTGAATCCTGAAAAGCTGTTCCTGCGGATCATGAATCAGCTCCAAGTCCAGCAGGGAAAGATACGCCGCTATAAATTCTCTGTGATTGGCACAGGTCCTGTATCTGGGATTATCCCTCTGTACCAGGGTTACAGGATCACATTTTACCTGCAATATACACGTCTGTTTAAACAGATCCTGTATTGTTTTTTTGATATTTGATGCCTCACCGGGAGACAATTCTTCCATATATTTTAACATCTGTTATTTCAAGCCTTTCTCAATTAATAACTATTCAGAACCCATGTGCAAAACTGCATCCTTGATGCTATTTGGGATAACAGGTTCACCTGTTATCTGCTTATTGTAATTACTTTGCCATGCAAGTTATCTGCTCATTCTTCTGTCTCAGGATGCATATTTCGAATCGTAAGCTCGGAAAAAGTATATCCATCCGGGCTGGTGAACTCTCCGCCTAAGTTTACAACATCCTCCCCGCTCTGATTCTCTGTAATCTCCTGCCACAAAAACATCATTTTCTCCAGATCTTCTATAGAGGATACTGTCTCCTTTGTCGTGACAAATGCACCATCCTTCATATTCCGGTCACGAAATGCGTGAAGCTGTCTCTTGGTATAAAGAGGTTTGGGCACAAAATCGGTAATCTCATCTTCTCTGTGCTGATCCTGCTCTGCTGTTGTCAATGGATTAAACTGTAAATCACTCTCTTCTCTGATGGTATACATACTGTCATCATCATATACTTTATACGGTGCTGACAGCCTGATATGGCTGCTCAGCTCATCCAGGATCTGCTCCTTGTCCTCACTGGCATCCATAATACGCAGCAGCTTGGGGATGTTGTCTTCGTCATGGGCTCCTTCCTGGAAAATGAAGCGGATTCTGGCAAGTGCACGTCTGGCAAATACTGCCTTTTGCTCAATCAATCTGTTATACTTGCGCTCAATCATGTCAAATTCACGTTCAATGCGGTATACCATTACCGTAGCTTCTTCATAGTAATTAAGAGACTGTTCCAGTCTGAACTTCGCCATAGAATCCGGCGCTGCTTCATTCAGCTGTTCTATGATCTGTATCTTACGTTTCTCATTATCATTTAAAATCTGGCTGATGAGCTCTTTTACAGCTTCTTTATATCGGTAAAAGCTGTCTGTTGTGGTAAGAATCGCATACCTCTTGCTGTCATTATTGTTGATCTCATCCACCAGCACCTGTTGAATCTCCATGAAATTCTTGCTCTGGGATAATTCTTCAAAATAAGTCCTCATGCCATTCTGCATATTGGAAAGCAGCTGTTCCAGATTCTTGGAAGTCCGCAGGGCACTTTTCAGAATCTCACTGTTTTTCTCTTTATCTGAATGATAGGTGAACAGTGCACTGTAAATGGCAAGGATGCTCTCTCTTTCTCCTGTCTCATCTTCCCTCTGCAATTTCTCGAAGAGTTCCACATACATCTGACTGTACTCTGGGAAAGACAGTATATAGGTATTGAGCTTCTCATCATAATCACTGCGCAGCCACCCCCAGCGGATAAGGCGTCTGAGTATCGCAGAGGGTGTTCCGGGATACACGGCATCTGTCTCCATATCTGTATCCTGTGTCTCTTCTTCCTGGCTTTCTTCATCTTCCTGCCAGTCTATCTGTCCACGGCTCATGGTTTCTGCGATAATAGCCTGTCCTTCCTCAAGGGTGAGTCCAAGTGCTGTATACAATTCACTGTTTTCTTCATATATTGCTGCCAGAAACATCATATAAGCGTCCATATTTCTGGTGCGGAACAACTTATAGAAGTCCTCTGGGATCTGTTTCTTTAATATCATATATTCTCCTGGGGCAGGGAAACGGGAATGAAGCTGGGGATTGTGAGGATGTTACCATGCATAAGCAGGTAACATCCTCACAATCAGCCCCGTGCCGGGCGTTTCGCTGGATTATTAAAAATACCTGTCTGCAAGTCTTAGAATGCAGACAGGTATAGTTTAACATAAATTTTAGACTATGTGAAAGATTTAAAGTTCTATTTTTTATATCGGGTGTGGCTTATTACGGAAATATTCTGCCTGAATTATAAATAAAATAGACTGACTTTAACAAATGATATCTTAAAATATCCCGCGAAACGCTCAGCCATTCTCCATTCCTTCCCTGCGTTTCGCCCCTCGCCTATTTGGCATTCTCAATATAGCGGATGCAGACGCCGCCGGGAGCAAGTTTGGTGGTGTGCAGGTTACGGGAAAAGAGTATCTCGCCCTGCTGTGGGTGTAGAAGTTCTACTGAAGTATCGCTGGCATTGACCAGTACTTCCAGCTTCTCGCTCCAACCAATCTTCTCGAACTGAATGACTCTTGGATTCTCATATTCAGCCGGGAAGTGGAAGTTACGCTCTCTCATAAGAGGCTGTGTCTTTCTAAGATTAATCAGCTCTTTCATAAAGGAGATCTGTGATGTATAGTCTCCCTGCTCTATCTCGTCCCAAGGCATACAGCGTCTGCAGTCCGGGTCAAATCCACCTTCCATGGCAATCTCGGTTCCATAGTAGATGCACACGCTGCCCGGCATGGTGAACAATAATGTCAGCAGCGCATCATATTCATCCATTCCTGATACAATACTGCGGAGTCTCTGCGTATCGTGGGAATCCAGCATGTTAAAAAGCACATCATTTGTCTGCTGCATATAATTGGTGTAGCAACGGTTGATCATGCATTCAAAGTCCTCGTCTGTCAGACTTTTATCAATGAAGAAATCCTTCATGCTTCCAGCCAGAGGATAATTCATGACTGCATCATACTCATCCCCACGAAGCCAGTTGATTGCGTCATGCCATATTTCTCCCAATATATAGATATCAGGTTTTATGGCTTTGAGAGCACTTCTGAGTTCTTTACAGAAGGTATGGGACACTTCATTGGCTACATCAATACGGATACCATCTACGTCATATTTACGCACCCAGCCGCACACGACATCCACCAGGTACCTTCTGACCTTTGGGTTATTGGTATTGAGCTTTGGCATTCCATCGAAAAAGGCAAAGGTATACAGCTGCCCTTTCTTCGCTGCCTGCCATTTATCATCCAGAGGCCACTGGTTAATCATGAACCAGTCATAATACTGTGATTGCGTTCCTTTCTCCAACACATCCTGCCACGGCTTGAAATAATAGCCTGCATGATTGAGCACCGCATCCAGCATAATCTTAATTCCCCGCCCATGCGCCTGTGCAACCAGCTCTTTCATGACTTCATCGTCGCCAAAATGCGGATCGATACGCTCATAATCCGTTGTATCATATTTGTGATTGGAAGGTGACTCGTTAATTGGTGTCAGATACAGCCCTGTCACTCCCAGGTCCTGTAAATAATCCAGTTTCTGCGTGATGCCTTCCAGATCTCCACCATAATTATCTCTGTGTCCTTTGATTGGTTCATATTTCCATGGCCTTGTGCCATCTGGGTCATTTGCCGGATTACCATTGCAGAATCTGTCCGGGAAAATCTGATACCAGACAGTCTCATTGACCCAGTAAGGGGTTCTGTTCACATCCGCCGGATTCAGCCAGGGCATTGTAAAGCACTGACGGCTTCTGCCTTTTAATTGCATCTGCTCTTCACTGACGAAGCCATCCTCGAAATAATACCACTTCTCTGTATCAGTAATCAGTTCAAAGTAATATTTCAATCTCTTAAAAGGTGGAATAATGGTAGTCGTCCACCATATCTGATTCTTTAATTTCTTCTTAAAAGGAATGCCAGCCTTCTCTCCCGTCCATTCCTCGCCTCCACCTAAGATACCATTGGCAAAGGGATCTCCATAAATGATATTCACGATCTTCACATCATACCCTGTCTTCAGGTTAATGATGAGCTGATTATCGTCCAGCGCATAGCAATAATTATCTGTTGATCTGTGAAAAACTGCTGCAAACTCCATATTAATCCATACCTCTCTTTTGCTCTCTGTCCATATCTATGCAAGTTAAAAATACAGCCCGCATAGTTTTGAACATTTTTTTACCCCATTTTTCTATGGAAAACGTTTTCCATACGTGTTATAGATATTGTACACGTAATATTCTGATAAATCAAGTCTTTTATATTTTGTCAAAGCATAACAATGGTTGCTAAAAATCTAACAAACTTTTATAATAGACTTGTTATAAAAGTTTCAGGTTATTGAGAGGAGTCGTTATAAAGATGGCAAAAATAAACAGCAGTCACATTGCAATTCCCACGATATTAAAAGTTGAAGACGGAGCTTTGAGTAAGATAGGACCTTATCTGCAGGAAAGTAATTTACAGAAAGTCGTTATTTATTTTGGAAATGGTCTGATTGACATGTTCGGTCAGAAGGTTCTCTCTTCCCTGCACAATGCAGGAATTGAAGTTCTGGAATATTGTGAATTGGATACAGTCGATATAGATGATATCATCCGCATTGCCTTTGCGTTGCCCAATTCCACACAGGCGGTCATTGGTCTGGGCGGTGGCAAAGTCATTGATGCCGCCAAATATATGGGATTTCTGCGTAAGCTTCCCTTCATCAGCGTGCCGACTTCTGCTTCCAGTGATGGCTTTTCCAGCGCCAGCGCTTCCCTGCTTATTAATAAAAGGCGCAGCTCTGTTCCCGCACGTATGGCTTATGGCATTATTGTAGACACAGATGTAATCAAAAGTGCACCTGAGAAATTCCTCTACTCTGGTATCGGAGATATGGTTTCCAAGATCACATCCCTCTATGACTGGCAGTTTGAAGCAGAGCATGGCGCTGCACAGGTCAATGATTTTGCCATGATGATTGCGAAAAAGGCAGTAAACAGCTTCGTGCGTACACCTTTTGAGACGATTCATGACCGCCTGTTCCTGAAAGAATTACTGGACTCCCTTGCCATGAGCGGTATCGCAAATGAAATTGCAGGAAGCAGCGCCCCCACCAGTGGCAGTGAGCATCTGATCTCACATGCTCTGGATAAAATGCTGGAGACACCTCAGCTTCATGGTATTCAGGTCGGTATTGCCACTTACCTGATGAGCCGTGTGCATGACCACCGTTATCAGAGAGTCAATACCATCTTTACCCAGACCGGCTTCTGGGATTATGTGTGCACCCTGAATCTGAATGTAGAAGACTATAAACAGGCAATAGATCTTGCACCTTCTATCAAGCCTTTCCGCCACACCTATCTTCATGAAGAACAGTATCGTGAACTGGCTAAGCAGATTCTGGTAGAAGATGAAGTTCTGCGCAGAGTTTTCCATCTGGCATAGCAGCCTTATTGTAATTATCAGTTCACCCACCTGATCTGTTCACCCTGAATCAGCGGGTAATGCACAAGCTCACTGCCATCCAGATTCTCTCTATGCATATCTACTGCAGTAATCTGATGGTTTTCATAGGTCGTATAATAGTAGATTCCCTTATCTGCATTGCAGCATGAAGTATACAGTGTGATCTCATATTTACCATCAGCCACTTCACAGCAGCCTCTCTGCTGGTCTACAGATCCTAAGATATGGAAGAACTGGCTCACACTTTCATTCTCTGATTCTCCTGAGATGGCATGCATCTTAGTAAATGCCACTTTGGCAAAGCGGGATGCGGAAGAAAGATCTCCGGGCAGTCCCAAGGCTCCCATACCTCTGCTGTAGGTATTAAGCGGCAGCTTGTCCGAGAACTGATTCTGTGGCTGTCTGGGGGATAATCCCATATAATTATTCAATAGGAACATCTGCGTAGGAAAAGGCGGATTGTTAGTCATAACTCCCACTGGATTATCATAGACATGCAATCCATCTGCCATACACTCTACAGTAATAGCCTCTTCTTTATCTGCAATCAGCCAGTGAAGCTGTGCTGCGGGGAAATATACATTGAATGTAGTTCCTACCAGATTCATCCTGCCAAGTTTTTCTTTTGCTTCTTCTACTGAGGAACACTGTGACAAGATCCATGGAATAAATTCAAACTGTGCCACGTTCTCTCTGCCCTGTTCTACTTCCTGATACTTGGCATTTCCAACGAAGTTAAGTCCTGCCATTCCAAGACCTTTTTCATTAATGGCATCATAATAAAGCGGGTAATTCTCTGCTACATGTGCCATACCAATGATTGCATAATGTGACTTCATCTCTCCCATATGTCTGAAAGCAAATGGATAATTGCGGGGAGTGATCGTTACTTCCTCTCCATAATTACATTCATAATCCAGTGTTCTTCCAAAATAAAAATCTTTCGTTCTATAAGTTGCCGCTGTACACATACTGTCCACCATACCTTTCCATATATTTGTGAAATGTATTTATAGTATAACATAAAAAAGCCCATCACAGTCGCGTGATGGGTAAATATTTAATATATATGAGTAACAGTTCAGCCATGGCTTAAAAAACGAGGACATCATGCTTGCATGAATGGAATCGTTTTTTAAGTCATGAGATGAGCGCCAGGTTATGAGCAAAGTTAACTGCGCAGCAGTGGAAAAACGCCGTCAGGCGTCTTTGCGAATGGCGCGGCTGAACTGTTACATATATGATGCCAAAGACCTTGGAACAATCCGCAGGCATCATAGCGTCCACTTGGCAAACTCGTCATCAGTACATTTTACATAGTGTGTACCATCTACGAGGTGCTGTGTTCCCTGCTTATAGTCAATACCTGATGTCTTATAATCATAGGTAAGTGCTGTTCTGTTCTTCTCTACAACCGGGTTCGGTGCAGGAATCGCAGACAACAGGCTCTTGGTATATGGATGAATCGGGTTGCTGAATATCTCATCTGTAGTTCCTGTCTCCAGTAAATGTCCCAGATGCAATACACCGATTCTATCTGAAATATACTTAACCATGGACAGATCATGGGCGATAAACAGATACGCTGTACCGGTTTCCTGCTGAATGTCCTTCATCAGATTGACAACCTGTGCCTGAATAGATACATCCAATGCAGAGATACACTCATCTGCAATGATTAGCTTGGGATTCATGATCAATGCCCTTGCGATGCCAACACGCTGTCTCTGACCACCGGAGAACTGATGTGGATAACGGGTTGCATGCTCTGGTGAAAGTCCTACCTTTGCCAGAATCGCCTTAATCTTCTCCTCACGTTCTGCTTTTGTCTTATACATATGATGGATATCCAGACCTTCTCCAATGATATCACCTATCTTTTTACGTGGATTCAGGGAAGCCATCGGGTCCTGGAAGATCATCTGCATCTGTGTACGGAGCATCTGGCTTGTAGATCTGCTTAATTTGCCACTGATATCCACATCATTGAATACAATCTTACCTGCTGTTGGGTCATATAATCTGATGATACTTCTGCCAATGGTAGATTTACCGGAACCGGATTCTCCTACCAATCCATAAGTCTCACCCGGATAGATTTCAAAAGACACATTTTCTACAGCATGTACTGTAAAAGAACTGCTTACTTTGAAATACTGTTTCAAGCCATCTACCGTAAGAAGCGGCTTTGCATTATAATTCACTGCCATAATCCTTAGCCTCCTTCTTCATACGTTCTAATCGAGCCTTCAGCTCCTGCGGCATCTCTACCTTAGGTGCTCTCGGATCTAACAGCCATGTAGCTGCATAATGTGTATCTGATACCTTGAACATAGGAGGATCTGCCTTATCATCTACTTCCAGCGCATATTTATTACGTGCTGCGAAGGCATCACCCTGTGTCTCATGCAGCAGGTTTGGCGGTGAACCAGGAATGGTATAGAGTCTTTCATCATCCGTATCCAGATCAGGCATTGCTGAGAGAAGCCCCCATGTATAAGGGTGCTTCGGATCATAGAATATCTCATTGATCGTGCCTTTTTCTACAATCTTACCTGCATACATAACATTGACATAGTCTGCGACCTTTGCTACAACTCCAAGGTCATGTGTAATATAAATAACAGAAATACCTCTCTCCTTCTGTACTCTGCGGATCAGCTCTATAATCTTCGCCTGAATGGTTACATCCAGCGCAGTTGTAGGCTCATCACAGATCAGCAGGTCAGGGTTACAGGAGAGTGCAATCGCAATGACAACTCTCTGTCTCATACCGCCGGACAGCTGATGCGGATAATTCTTCATTCTCTTCTCTGCATCTTCAATACCTACCTCTTTGAGAAGCTCCACGGCTTTTGCCCAGGCTTCTTTCTTCGGAGTCTTGAAATGCCAGATCATACCTTCCATGATCTGTTTACCAATCGTCATAGTAGGATCGAGACTTGTCATCGGGTCCTGAAATACCATGGCAATTCTCTTGCCATTGATATGTCTGCGTATCCATTTCTTATCTTTGCTGAGAATATCTACCGTCTCCGGTGTTCCATCAGCATGATGATAGGAGAATTCAATACTGCCGTTTGTTACTGTTGCATTGGATGCAAGAATACCCATGGCAGCCTTCATCGTAACAGATTTACCGGAACCGGATTCTCCTACGATGGCAACCGTTTCTCCTTTTTGCAGGTCTATATTAACACCTCGTATTGCATGGACTGGTCCAGCAGTAGTACGAAAGGTGATATCCAAATCTTTGATTTGAAGAATTGTGTTCTTATCTTCTGACATCTTATTTCTCCTTTCGTCCTTACATTTCTTTCATCTTAGGATCAAGTGCTTCTCTTAATCCATCTGCTACAAGGTTGAAGCTCAACATCAGTAATGCCATTACCACGATAGGTGGAATAATCTGGTACGGATGTGTTGTAAAGCTGTTGAAGCCCTCTGAAATCAGGGAACCTAAGGAACACTGTGGTACAGGAATACCCAGACCTACGAAGCTTAGGAATGCTTCTGTAAAAATCGCAGTAGGAATGGAGAACATAACCTGTGTAATGATCGGTCCAATGATATTAGGCAGCACTTCTTTAAAGATGATAAAGAAGTTACCTGCTCCCAGGGTTCTGGAAGCCAGAACAAATTCCTGCTCCTTTAACTTCAACATCTCTGCACGGGCAATACGGCTCATGCCTACCCATTCAGTCAGCATCAATGCAAAAATAATGGTCAGCATACCAGGCTGAAGGACCAGCAGAAGCAGTGTAACAATAACCAGTCTGGGGATACCATTGGCAATCTCCAGGATTCTCTGCATGATAATATCGACTTTACCACCAAAATATCCGGATATCAGACCATAACTCATACCAATGACCATATCAATGATTGCTGCCGCAATGGCAATAATCAGAGATACTCTTGCGCCTTCCCAGGTACGTGTCCAGATGTCACGTCCAAAATTATCACTTCCGAACCAGTATTCTACATCGTCCAGCCCTTTTTCCACATAATAATTGATGGTCTTGGAGCCTGTCGTGGTCCGCATTGACTCATCACCGTTAAAGATACCGAACTTCTCCAGTGCCTTCACACGTGGGGCGAAGTTCTTCTGGCTCAATTCCTGTCCTGAATATGTATACTCATTCATACCCGGTCCGATTGCTGCAAATAAAGTAATCAATATAATCAGTACAAGACCAATAACTGCACTTACTTTACGGAAATAACGGATCAATACGTCTTTCCAGAAGTTCTGTGCGGCATAGTTCTCATCAATTGTAATCGCACCTGCATTGTCTTTTAATACAAAATCCGCATCTACAGGTACATAGGGTGTGTTTATCTCGCTCATCATCATTCCCCTTTCCCTGCAAGTCGGATTCTCGGATCAATGATACCGTAGAGAATATCCACTACCAGCATGATACCGATATACATTGCAGAATAAATAAAACTCAATGCAATAACTACGTTATAATCATTGGACTGAATTGCTGTTACAAGCAGACTTCCTACGCCGGGAATCGCAAAGATCTTCTCTACTACCAGAGAACCTGTCATCAGATCTACAATCAACGGTGCAAGTACTGTGATAATAGGAATCAGCGCATTTCGCAATGCATGACGTAATATCAGTGCAGAACCTGAGATACCCTTACTCTCTGCCAATAACATATATTCGCTTCCCAATACTTCAAGCATCTCACTCCTCGTAAACCGGGCAATGGATGCCATGGTAAACATGGACAATGAAATACTGGGCAATACACTGGAACCAAAGATATCCTGCTGGGAGAATAACATAGGAAACCAGCCAAGCTTAAATCCAAAATTATAACTCAGTGCCAGCGCAAATACATAGGATGGAACAGATACGCCAATAACGGAGATAATCGTTGCCAGAGTATCCCATATCGTATCATGCTTGAGAGCTGCGATCAGTCCAAGGATCAATCCTACCACTGCACCTACTGTAACTGCAAATCCACCGATTCTGATAGAGATCGGTAATCTGCTCTGAATCAACTGTGAAATCGGGGTATTCTTGGAAATGTTATAACTAACGCCCAGATCACCCTTTAACATATTGCCTACATATTTAAAAAACTGTACGATAATTGGCTGGTCCAGACCATATTTTGCATAAAGGGCTGCCTTCTGGTCTGCATTTAATTTCTCATCATTAAATGGAGAACCCGGCATAAGCTGCATCAGTATAAACAAAACCAATAAAATCGCCAAAAGTGTAAAGAGCGAAGTAATCACTCGCTTTATCGTATATTTCTTCACCTTCTGCCTCCCCGTCTGTGTTCAAACTCTTTTAAGCCTTATCAGGCACAAAAACCGCACCAAGGTATAGACTTCCTTAGTGCGGTTCCAATTAACAAATTTCTATTATTCTGCCTTTACCGCATTCTTATATACACGGTTCAAAGCAACCGGGTGGAACTCAACGCCTGTAACCTTAGAAGACATCATTTCTGCATTACACTGTGTGTAGAGAGGGAAGATAACTGCTTCGTCCATTACGATCTTCTCAGCATCGTAAAGTCTGGTCCAGCGTCCTTCTGCATCTGTACACAGATCACCAGTTGTACACTCATCAATGATAGCATCATATTCTGCATTGCTCCAGAAACCATAGTTGTTAGAATTATCTGTTACCCACATTCCAAGGTAAGTCATAGGATCAGCGTAGTCAGGTCCCCAACGTGTAAGTCCTAACTGGAAGTTACCATCCTGCATATCCTGTACTCTCTGTTTCTTAGGCTCAATTGTCAGAGTAACTGTAAGTCCCGGAAGAGTTGTCTCCCACTGCTCCTTTAATACCTGAGCGACCTTCTGAGGTGCATCATCAGCATCTACAACCATGTCAAGTGCAAGCTCTGTTACACCAAGTTCATCCAGACCTGCCTGCCAGTACTCTGCTGCCTTATCTGCATCAAATGCGCATACATCAGAGAACTTGGACTGATCTCCGGAGAAGTCAGATCCGTCAGGACCTGCTGCAAATTCAATGGGAACTGCTGTATATGTAGGTGTGGAACCATCCTTTAATACATCTGTTGTGATAGCTTCACGATTGATAGCCATTGTCAGTGCCATACGGATATTTAAGTTGGCAAGTTCAGGAACATTCTTGATGTTAGGTGATACATACCATAAGTAACCTGCACCGATTGCCTGGAATTCAGGATCATCCTTAACCTGGTCAACCTGCTCACCATTTACAAGAGTAGTATCCAGGGCACCTGTCTGATAGCTCATCAGGGCCTGCTGTGAATCCTGAATTACCTGATAATTCAGACCTGCAAGCTGTACGCTGTCTGCATTATAGTAATCAGCATTCTTGGTTAAATGGAAAGCTGTTGCAGCCGGTTCGTAGCTGTCAAGAACGAATGCGCCGTTTGAAAGTACTGTTTCAGGGCTTGTTGCAAATGTATCTCCGCATGAAGTAAAGAACTCTTCATTTACAGGATAGAAGGTAGGGAAATACATCAGTGACAGGAAGTAGCTGACAGGAACATTTAATTCTACCTGTAATGTCTTATCATCTACTGCTGTAACACCAAGTTCACTCTTATCCTTGCTGCCTGCAATGATATCTGCAGCATTCTTGATCTGACCGATATCACTTAACATATAGGAATATTCGGAAGCAACTTCAGGATCTGCTGCTCTCTGCCATGCAAATACGAAATCTGCTGCAGTAACAGGAGTACCGTTGCTCCAGTTAGCATCATCACGAATGTGGAATGTATAGGTAAGTCCGTCATCAGAAAGGTCATAAGATTCTGCCAGGGCAGGTACTGCCTGTCCGTCTGCATCCATCTGCATCAGACCATCTGTATAGTCTGCGATAACTTCAAATGAAGTACCATCTGTTGCCTGCTGTGGGTCAAGTGACTCAACAGGTGTCTCTAACATAATGTTCAGGTCAGAACCGCTTGCTGTAGTTGTTGCCTCAGCTGAAGCTGTCGTATCTGTGCCTGCTGCAGCACTTGTCTGCTCTGTAGCAGCCGGTGCTGAACTGCTGCCGCATCCAACGAGACCAATCGTCAGAACGGAAGCCATTGCGATCGCTAATGTAGCTTTCATCTTTTTCATAACATTTCCTCCTTAGAGTTATTCTGTGTCTGAACTGTTCAGACCTCCCACCCCCGCAATTATGGGTGTTTATAAAATGAGCGCACTGAAACTGTATTCGTGTATACCGCTCCCTTGCGCTGATTAATATGCTACCACATCAATGCGCTAAAATCAAGTATATTTATACAAAAAATTTCACTAAAATGCATTATATTGTCTTTTCTTATACATTTTAGTGGATTTTCAAGTATAAGAAAACGGCGGGACTATAGTCCCACCGTAAATTTCCTAGGCATCTGATCTGGAATATGCATTCTTCATCAAATTACTTAATTCATATAATACTTTATCCAATGTAGACGCAGTCTCGGCTTTAAGCATATCAGCCAGAGCCTGGTTTGCCTTTTGTTTAAGCTCCAGTCTCTTGTCTGCATCACTCTCTTTTGCAAGAGAGGCATCACACAGTCCGATCAGCTCATGTGCCCTGGACATCACATGCTCCTGATAACGCTCAATATGGAAGATGGATTTTCTGTAGGAAGCATCTGCCATTGCCGCAATCAGTCTGCTTGACCAGTAGAAATTATCCGTAGATACCTCTCCTGTGGTATTGCCAAGATATTCCGGTATCTCATTCACATCTGCATAGAATGGAACCAGTACATTGAATGCATTGGATGCAAAAGCCACCCATTCAATAATACTGCTGTCTTTTGGCTGATCCGGTCTGATCTGGATCACTGCCACGAAATCATTTCGGTTAATACCAATAGAGCGGAAAGCTCCACTCATGGACTTATCACCATATGGCGCATAGGGATCGTAGGGTGTTCCTTGGTAATGGGAAGACAATACATATTTTACGTCCTCTACCGTAATCTTTTTCTCAGGTGTCATGCACCACGGAAGATCATCAGAATAAGGTGTATACTCGGATACAGGTCCATCCCATTTCTTCGTATGAGGGTTCAGATACCGCAACATGAACCAGGCGCGGGGTGTATTATACACATGATCTGAATCATCATGACTGCCAAAAGCATCTCTTGGATTCAGCTTTCCATCCATTGACAGATCCAGATGGTTCTTTGCAATAAATTCCTTCATATCGGCAGAACACATATAGTCCTTCTGTGTAGTAAGTGCATCCTCCAGATCAAAGGCATCAATTCCAAGCTGGTTTGGCATAACCACATAGACATCATCCGGTACTCTTCTGGCGATCCAGTGATGACCACCTATTGTCTCCAGCCACCAGATCTCATCTGCATCCTGAAAAGCAATACCATTCATTTCATATGTACCATACTGCTCCAGAAGGCTTCCCAGTCTCTTCACACCTTCTCTGGCACTGTGAATATAAGGAAGTACGATGTATACGATATCTTCCTCACCAATTCCTCCTGCAACTTCCTCTTTGCCATCTGCTGCAGGCTGATATACCACTAACGGGTCTGCGCCCAGCACTCGTGGATTAGAAGTAATGGTTTCTGTTGCTGTCATGGCAACATTGGCTGCGTTTACGCCGCTTGCAGCCCATACCCCCTCACCTTTCACGGCATTGGGTACACATGTATATTTCATAGGATCTGATGGCAGCTCAATCTCTACATGAGAAAGCTCTGATCTGTATTTGATGGGCTGCTCCTGTGGCTGCACGACAACCACCTTCTTCGCTGTAAAATGTCCTGATGCTGAATCATCATTACGTGCAATCATGGTAGAACCGTCATAGGACGCCTTCTTACCAACCAAAATCGTTGTACAAGCCATTATTTATTCCTCCCTTAATATAATTTTAATCCACTTCTTACCGGTTCACAGGTCAGATCTACTCCCAATCTCTTGAAGGTCTTGGAATCAGCTTCTGAAAGCATAACAGAAGTGTGCACCTGACAACCCCTCAGCTTTGGAATCTGTTCCATAGCACGCTTGGCATTCTCGCTGCTGACAGAAGTAAGTGCCAGTGCGATCAATACCTCATCACTATGCAGTCTTGGGTTCTTACCCCCCAGGAAATTAACCTTCAGCGCCTGAATCGGTTCAATTGCTTCCGGCTTGATCAGCTTCTCATCATGCTCAATTCCAGCCAGATATTTTAATGCATTCAACAGAAGTGCTGCTGATGCTCCCAGAAAATCCGTTGTCTTAGACGTGATGATTGTACCGTCTTCCAGTTCAATGGCTGCACATGCCACACCAAGCTCTTCTGCCCTTTTCTTCGCAGCTACTGTAACCTTACGATCATCTGTCGTGATCTTTGCCTGTTTCATCAGAAGCTCTATCTTATAGACTTCATTCTCAGAAGCCTCTTCTTTGGCAACTTTGTTTATAGCGGTGTAATATCTGCGGATAATCTCCATCTTGGAGGCTTCACAGCAGGCTTCATCATCAAAAATACAGTTACCGGCCATATTGACACCCATGTCAGTTGGTGATTTGTAGTATGTGTTCTCACCATAGATGCCTTCAAAGATGGCATTTAACACAGGGTAAATCTCGATATCTCTGTTATAATTAACAGTAGTCTCACCATAGGCTTCCAAATGGAACGGGTCGATCATATTGATATCATTCAGATCTGCTGTTGCTGCTTCATAAGCCAGATTTACAGGATGTTTCAGAGGAATATTCCAGATAGGGAATGTCTCGAACTTCGCATATCCAGCCTTAATACCTCGCAGATTCTCATGATATAACTGTGACAGACAGGTCGCCATCTTACCGCTGCCCGGTCCCGGTGCCGTAATGACTACCAATGGCCTGGTCGTCTCAATATAATCATTCTTGCCAAAGCCGCTCTCACTTACGATCAATGGAATATTGGAAGGATATCCCTCAATAATATAATGCTGATATACCTTAATATTCTTCTTCTCCAGTCTTTCCCTGAACTGGACTGCACCACTCTGTCCTGCAAACTGCGTAATGACAACGCTGCCTACATAGAGTCCTTTCTTCTCAAACTCACTGATCAGACGCAATACATCCACATCATATGTGATGCCAAGGTCTCCCCTGACTTTGTTCTTTTCAATATCTGCCGCACTGATTACAATGACAATCTCTGCTACATCAGAAAGCTGCATCAGCATCTGTAATTTACTGTCCGGCTGAAATCCCGGCAAAACTCTGGATGCATGATAATCATCAAACAGTTTACCACCAAATTCCAGATATAACTTATCACCAAACTGACTGATTCGCTCCTTAATATGCTCTGACTGAATCTTCAGATACTTGTCATTATCAAAACCTATTCTCATGTGTGTTTCCTCTCACTTACCACTACTATATTGGTTAAAATTCTACGTTATATTGTAGCATAAGAAGCACCACATGGTAAAATAGATTTATAAAATTTTTTTACCATTGTTCTCCAGGGTATTTCATGCCCCAGTCCTTGCGAAGCTTTGTCATAATATCCATAACATCTTTGGAATACTGTAGCTGCATATTGGAAGCATCCCCGCTTCTTACCGCCTGCTCCATGTCCATCATTTCATAATAAAGGGCATTGGCGTTCTCACCGCTCTCTATCTCGGTTCTTTCTCCACTCTCAGCATCTGCGATCACTGCCTTATCAGCTCTTGGATATTCCATGATCTCGATATAGCCCTTCTCACAGCTTATCATTGCTCTCTTTGGCTGTTTGGAATGCATGGAAAGGGCAACCGTTGCCATCTGTTCCTGTTTATTCTTTAACAGGATGGTCGCCTGCTCGTCAGAACCTGTAGGAGATGCTTTCCACTGACTGACAATATCTTCCGGCTTCTCTTCCATGAAGCTTCTGACGATAGAAAGGGCATACACCCCGATATCAAGCATGGCTCCTCCTGCCAGATTCATATTAAAGAAACGGTTCGACATATTATATTCCTTAAAGCTGCCAAAATTCATGGTTATGATCTGCACTTTACCTAATTGCCCACTCTGTACGATCTCCCAGAGCTTTTTATAAATTGGCATATGCCATATAGTCATGGCTTCAGCAAGGACCAGCTTCTTCTCTGCGGCAAGTGCTATCATCTCATCCAGCTCCCTGCTGTTTAGTGTAATGGATTTTTCCACCAGGATATGCTTGCCATGCTCCAGAGCCTTTTTCATAAATTCATAATGGGTATTATGCGGGCTTGTAATATAAATAATATCTACCGCCTCATCTTCAAATACCTCATCAATCTGATCATATACCTTCTGCACACCATATCTTTCGGCAAAATCCAAAGCTTTTTGATGTGTACGATTGGCTACTGCATACAGCCTTTTATTCATTTTAACAAGTGCCTGTGCCATTTCATTGGCAATCACGCCGGTTCCAAGCACTGCCCAGTTTAAATCTCTGTTCTTATCCATACTCATTACCTGCCTTTCCAGTAATTTTCACACACCATTACTATAACGGATTTTAAACAAAATTCCTATAGTGTTTCTTTTTAGCACTTGTAATATTCCTGTATTTCATGTCATAATAAGAGCAATAAACTTTAGCATTGCAATGAGATAAAGTGCTGTATGCAAAACAACCAGCAGAAAGGTACGGTAAAAATGGTAGAAAAAATCGCAAGCATCAACCAAGTGGTCAACGGCTTCATCTGGGGTGCCCCCGCTATGATATGTATTATCGGCGTAGGTCTTCTCTTGTCTGTCCGCACAAGATTCATTCAGATTCGCAAATTTGGCGTCGCCATGAAAAATACAGTTGGCAAAATTTTTGATAAAACGCAGGCAAAAGACGGCTCCATGAGTCCTTTTCAGGCGGTCTGTACTGCCCTTGCCGGAACAGTAGGAACCGGTAATATCGCAGGTGTTGCCGGTGCGATTGCCCTTGGTGGACCGGGTGCAATCTTCTGGATGTGGTGCTCCGCATTCCTTGGCATGTGTACGAAATTCTCAGAAGTCACACTGGCAATCCATTTCCGCGAGAAGAACTCCAATGGAGAGTATGTAGGCGGTCCCATGTACTACATCAAAAACGGACTATCTAAAAAGTGGTATTTTCTGGCGTTTCTCTATGCAGTATTCGGTGTGCTGACTGTATTCGGTACAGGCAACGCCACACAGGTAAACACCATCGTTGCTTCCATCAATTCTGCCCTGATGAGCTTCCATATCATTGATGGAACCAATGACAAAGCGAACCTGATCTTCGGCATCTTTATTGCCGCGCTTGTAGCAATGGTACTGTTAGGTGGCATCAAACGAATCGGTCAGGTCACAGAGAAACTGGTTCCTTTCATGGCGGTATTATATGTAATTCTGGCTCTGGGCGTTATTATCATGAACATTGAACATGTACCCGCTGTATTCAGCGAAATATTCAGCGGTGCCTTCTCCCCAAGAGCAGCCACCGGCGGCGTGATCGGCTCCATGTTCCTGAGTATGAAGAAGGGTGTCTCCCGCGGTATCTTCTCCAATGAAGCCGGACTCGGTACAGGCTCCATTGCCCATGCATGTGCGGATACTGATAACGCTGTACATCAGGGAATGTTCGGTATCTTTGAAGTATTCATGGATACTATTATCATCTGTACTTTGACCGGTCTGGTCATCCTCCTGGCTGCACCAGGTATTACTTACGGACAGGCTGCCGGTGCTGAACTGACCATCTCCGGCTTTACTTCTACTTATGGAAGCTGGGTATCTATCTTTACCGCTGTCGCCATGTGCTGCTTTGCTTTCAGTACGATTATTGGCTGGGGCTTATACGGCTCCCGTTGTATTGAATTTCTGGGCGGTGAGAAATTAGTCAGACCATTCCTTGTAATCTATTCCTTTGTCTCCATAGTAGGTGCTACAATCAATCTCGGACTCCTGTGGGATATTGCAGACACATTCAATGGCTTGATGGCTGTTCCCAACCTGATTTCCCTGCTTATGCTCTCCGGTCAGGTCAAGAAACTTGCCATTGAAGTAGATCAGGCGCAAAAAGATGGAACAATATAGTTCATAGCAAAAGACCGCATTGCAGTATATCACTGACAATGCGGTTCTGTTTTTAGCATATGTCTACCAGCATTTCTTACATCTTCCGTATCCCTGACGCTCTGCTTCTGCAATCGTCACCTGTCTTGCATTATTCGGATTCATTCTGCCACAGTTATTAATACTGTGATACTTGGAACCTGTAGCCGACAGCCAGCACATAGCTGTACTGCTGCTGTTATTGGAAGCCTGTGCGCTTGTATCTGCCTGTCTCGATGAAGTATCTTCACTTATGACATCCAACCCGTCATCCAGAGAAATATCAGTAGAATAAAGGATCGGCTGTCCCGAATAGAACAAACTGTACATAGCCAGATATGCCATATTCGTCGTATCTTCATCTGTTCCTGCAAACCCTATATAGGTTCCGTCCGATGCTGACAGAAAACCATACACAATCTTGCTGACTGCCTCGTTCGCACTGGAAATATAACTATAATGGATCATCAGTGCATACTGCATTGCAGCAATCAATGTATCCCCATCTTCACTTGCTGCCACTTCTGTCAACAATGATGTGAAAGGTGCCGTCATTTCCGCATATGCCAATGTGCTGCTAAAAGGCGCTATATACATTTCATCTATTGAAATGTATTCGTAATTAATATAATTGTCCGATGCCCATGAGGCAAAAGCCTGTGTAGCCAGCGCATTCAACAC
>OLIS01000647.1_pt1 | contig 27208 bp, 22 predicted proteins | sample 1601351 | NCBI WGS metagenome assembly OLIS01 (sample SAMEA2452122, study PRJEB22498) | human gut metagenome | biome: human feces; feature: human gut; material: feces | place: Australia | collected 2012
CTGATAATGCAAGGAAGAGTAAGAAATTCATTGTTTACATGAATGGTCAGGTGACCAAGGTTAAGGGTAGCGGTAAGAAACAGATTGAGCCGGGGTGTGAGATTATTGTGCCTAGTAAGGCTAAGAAGAAAGGGAACATAGCTAATATTTTAGGTTATGCTACTTCCTTCAGTTCTTTGGGAATGATGATTGCATCTATTGCTAATCTTATAAAGAAATAATAGAATTTACTTTTATGTCAGAACAACGACAGGATAAAAACTTGCTCTCTGAACCATACAAAACAGAAAGTGATGAGATAGAAATTGATTTGGTCGATATCTTTCGCAAGATTATTGCTATTCGTAAAAAATTATACAAAGCCATTGGAATTGGTTTTATTATTGGAATAATTGTAGCGGTGAGTATACCTAAACAGTATACAGTAAAGGTTACCCTTTCTCCAGAAATGGGGAGTTCTAAGAGTGGTAATGGTTTAGCGGGACTTGCAGCATCTTTTTTGGGAAGTTCAGCTACTACAGGAGATGTTTCTGATGCTTTGAATGCATCTCTTTCTTCTGATATTGTTTCTTCTACACCTTTTCTTTTAGAATTGTTAGAAATGAAGGTTACTTTATCGGATGAAAGAACAAATGTAACTTTAATGGATTATTTGGATAGGCAATCTTCTCCTTGGTGGATTTATGTTATAGGCTTGCCCGGGAAAGTAATTGGTAGTGTGAAGTCCTTGTTCAATAGTAACGATACTGACAATTCTATTAATAATGTGAAATATGGTACTATTGAACTGACAAAAGAAGAAGGTATAAAAATCAGTGTCTTAAAAAAGAACATAGCTGCTTCTGTTGATAAAAAAACGGCTATCACTAGTGTCTCGGTTACTTTACAGGACCCTAAAGTAACTGCGGTTGTTGCAGATTCTGTAGTTCATAAATTGCAAGAATATATTATTGGTTATCGTATTTCTAAAGCGGAAGAAGATTGTATTTATTTGGAAAAACTATATAAAGAGCGCCAACAAGAGTATTATGTTGCTCAAAAGAAATATGCGGATTATGTAGATACACATGATAATCTCATACTTCAAAGCGTCCGTGCGGAGCAGGAACGATTGCAAAATGACATGAGTCTTGCTTATCAGGTATATAGTCAGGTTGCTAATCAGTTACAAGTAGCCAGAGCAAAAGTTCAGGAGGAGAAACCTGTTTTTGCGGTATTGGAACCGGCGGTTGTTCCACAACAACCATCTGGAATGGGGAAAAAGGTTTATATTCTGCTTTTTATTTTTCTGTCGCTAGTACTTACTATTGCATGGGAACTGTTAGTGAAAGATATATATAAGAAGATGAAAAAAGAACTGAACTAGGATATTAAAAAAGAAGTATTTATCTATAAATGAAATTATGAAAAAATCAATAGAAAGATTCCTGCAATACATCAGTCGGAATTTTTTTAGCTGTTGGATTGTATTAGGGGTAGATACTGTTATTGCCAGCCTGTGTACATTATTCACGTTTATCGGTATCCATTATATTACAGGGATAGGATGGAATGTCTTTCAATTATTAGAGGTTGTAGCAATTGCTTTTTTGGCAAGTATTGTTGGGGATTTATTATTTAATACTTTCCGGAATACCATCCGTTATTCTGAAATAAAAGACTTGTGGAGAATAACTTGCAGTGTGTTATTCAAAACTGCTTGTATGGCAATCTATATATTTATCTTTTTTAGCGGTACCCGGTTATTCGGTAGCCAAAGTCTTGTTTTCGTTATCTCTGACGGAATGTTAACGTTAATTTCTTTGATTGGACTTCGTGTTGTAGTGATTGTGATATATGAATCATTGATAGGAATGGTCAGAAAAACTGATATGCGAATTCTTATTTATGGTACCGATGATAAGAGTGTGGCCCTTAAAACTCGTCTACGCAAAAGTTCTCATTATAAGATTGTTGGGTTTTGTGTTTTTAGCTCTGATAATAGTCGGAGAATATTAGCGGATTCGCGAGTCTATTCTTTTAATAACAAAGTGGATTTTGATCTGTTGGTCAGTAAACACGATATTCAAGGTATCCTTTTTTCTCGCTATGATTCAATAAAAGAGGAAGAAAACAGATTGCTTCAATATTGTAAGAGTAATGGAGTAAAAACTTTAATAGCTCCTTCAATCAGTGAAACGGATGTGAATGATCTTTCTTATCAATTTGTTCGTCCTATTCGAATAGAAGACTTGTTAGGGCGTGAAGAAATAAAGATTAATATGCAGGAGATAACTTCGGAATATCAAAATAAGATTATATTGGTTACCGGAGCGGCAGGAAGTATTGGGAGTGAACTTTGCAGACAGTTGGCGCAAATAGGAGTCCGCAAATTAATATTGTTCGATTCTGCTGAAACACCTCTTCATTATGTACGTCTGGAGTTTGAGAAAAAATATCCAGGCATTGATTTTGTACCTGTAATAGGTGATGTGCGTGTGAAACAGCGTCTGCGCATGGTTTTTGAACAGCACCATCCGGAAATCGTGTTTCATGCTGCTGCCTATAAGCATGTTCCCTTAATGGAAGAGAATCCTTGCGAGGCCGTCTATGTAAATGTCGTTGGTACTCGTCAAATAGCAGATATAGCCGTAGAATTTGGAGCGGAAAAGATGATTATGATTTCGACTGACAAGGCTGTGAACCCTACAAATGTAATGGGAGCATCCAAACGTTTAGCAGAAATCTATGTTCAGAGTTTGGGATATGCTATTGTGGAAGGAATAGTAAAAGGAAAAACAAAGTTTATTACTACTCGTTTTGGTAATGTTTTAGGCAGTAATGGTTCCGTAATACCTCGTTTTAAGGAACAGATTGAAAATGGGGGGCCTGTTACTGTTACACATCCTGATATCATTCGTTATTTTATGACAATTCCTGAAGCTTGTCGTTTGGTTATGGAGGCTGGAATGATGGGAGAGGGGAATGAGATTTTTGTATTTGAGATGGGGGAACCGGTGAGAATAGTTGATCTTGCTACCCGGATGATCGAACTGGCTGGATATCGTCCGAACGCAGATATTAAGATCGAGTTTACAGGACTGCGGCCTGGAGAGAAATTATATGAGGAATTATTGAGCACAGAAGAGAATACACTTCCTACATCCAATAAAAAGATTAAGATAGCTAAGGTTCGTCGTTATGAATATAATGAGGTGTTGGCAGATTTTTCAGCTTTTGAGGGCTTGGCACGAAATGTAGAGATAATAAATACAGTCACTTTAATGAAAAAGATTGTGCCTGAATTTATTTCTAAAAATTCACGCTTTGAAGCATTGGATAATTACCACAGAAATTAATTTAAATCAAATATGAAACTTCAAATGGTTGACCTTCACGGTCAGTATCTTAAGATTAAAACTGAAATTGATTCTAGTATTCAGGAAGTAATTGATACCACTACATTCATTAATGGTCCGAAAGTTAAGGAGTTTGCTCAGCATCTTGCAAATTATTGTGGTGCTAAATATGCTATAACGTGTGCTAATGGGACGGATGCTCTTCAGATTTCTTTAATGGCACTTAATTTAAAGCCTGGCGATGAAGTAATAGTACCGGCTTTCACATACGTGGCATCTGCAGAAGTGATAGGCTTATTGGGATTGCTTCCTGTGATGGTAGATGTTGATTATGATACTTTTAATGTTACTTTAGCTAATATTGAAAAAGCATTAAGTCCACGTACTAAGGCAATTATTCCTGTGCATCTTTTTGGACAGAGTTGTGAGATGGAGGCTATTATGGATTTTGCTGAGAAACATCATTTATATGTGATCGAAGATAATGCACAAGCGATAGGCAGTGTATTTACATTTTCTGACGGGACAAAGAAGCATACAGGGACTATTGGTCATATAGGATGTACTTCTTTTTTTCCTTCTAAAAATTTGGGATGTTATGGTGATGGAGGAGCCATTTTGACAAATGATGATGAATTGGCAGAGCGTATCCGGATGATTGCCAATCATGGTCAGCAAGTAAAATATCACCATAAAGTAATAGGCTGTAATTCTCGTCTGGATACAATTCAGGCAGCAATTTTAGATGTAAAATTGAAACACTTGGATGAATATTGCCAGGCGCGAAATAAGGCTGCTCAATATTATACATCTCATTTGAAAGATATAGAAGGTATCATTGTTCCGGCTGAATTATCACAAAGTACTCATGTATATCATCAGTATACTCTAAAAGTGCTGAATAATAAACGAGATGCTTTAAAGCAGTATCTGGCGGATGGAGGTATACCAAGTATGATTTATTATCCTCTTCCATTACAAAAACAGGAGGCATTCTCTTTGATAACCCGTTCTGCAGAAGCTTTAGATATAGCAGAAAAATTGGCTCACTCCGTTCTTTCTCTTCCGATTCATACAGAACTGACTACTGCAGAACAGGATTTTGTAATAAACCGAATAAAAGAATTCTATAAATAAGAAAATATGCAAGACTTTTTTGCGCATGAAACGGCGACTGTAGATGAAGGTTGTCAGATTGGTGCAGGTACTAAAATTTGGCATTATAGCCATATAATGGAAGGATGTGTGTTAGGTGAACGATGTAATATAGGTCAGAATGTGGTTATTTCTCCGGGAGTGGTGTTAGGAAATAATGTAAAGGTACAGAATAATGTTTCAGTATATACAGGGGTTACCTGTGGTGACGATGTTTTTTTAGGTCCCTCTTGCGTTTTTACCAATGTTGTCAATCCACGAAGCGCAGTCAATCGTAAATCAGAATATGCTACTACTCATGTTGGTAAAGGAGCTACTATAGGTGCCAATGCTACAATTGTCTGTGGGCATGATATCGGAGAGTATGCTTTTATAGGTGCCGGTGCAGTAGTTACTAAGCATGTTCCTCCTTATGCGTTACTAGTCGGTAATCCGGCTTGCCAGATCGGTTGGATGAGTGAGTATGGGCATCGTCTTGATTTTAATGAGGATGGGATAGCTATATGTCCTGAGAGTAAAATGCAATATCAATTAAGAGACAATAAAGTCAGTAAATTATAATTCACAATAAAGATTTCTAGGAAATGTATAATAAGTTAGTTAATAAAGAAGCCAAGTTAGCTTTAGTTGGGTTGGGTTATGTAGGTTTACCCATTGCTTTAGAGTTTGCAAAAAAAGTATCTGTAATCGGTTTTGATATCAATGAGAGTCGTTTATCTAAAATGCGCCAAGGTATTGACCCTTGCAATGAATTGGATAAATCTGCTTTTGAAAATGTAGATATTGAATTTACTTCTTCAATAGATAAACTAAGAGAAGCTTCTTTTTTTATAGTTGCAGTTCCGACTCCGATAGATAAATACAACAAACCGGATTTGACTCCTTTGTTGGCAGCTTCTCGTTCTGTGGCTAAGGCACTAAAACCAGGGGATTATGTTGTATATGAATCAACTGTATATCCAGGTTGTACCGAAGAAGATTGTTTGCCCATCTTAGAAGAAGTTAGTGGATTAAAGGCTGGAATTGATTTTAAATATGGATATTCTCCAGAGAGAATTAATCCGGGTGAAAAAGTGCATACACTCCCTAATACAATAAAGATTGTCTCTGCTTGTGATACTGAGGCGCTTGATGTTGTGGCTAAAGTCTATGAATTAGTAGTGAAACCTGGGGTACATCGTGCTGCAAATGTAAAAGTAGCAGAAGCTGCAAAGATTATAGAAAATACTCAGCGTGATGTAAATATAGCTCTGATGAATGAGCTGTCTATTATATTTAGTCGTATTGGCATTAATACTTATGATGTTTTAGAAGCAGCTGGAACCAAATGGAATTTTTTAAAGTTTTACCCAGGTTTAGTTGGAGGACATTGTATTGGTGTTGATCCATATTATCTTGTTCAAAAAGCGAGTGAATTGAAGTATCATTGCCAAATTATTAGTGCTGGGCGATATATTAATGATAGTATGGGAGGATATATTGCCAAAAAACTGGTTAAGCGTCTTATCTCTTTGGGTAAAGGTGTTCTCGGGGCTCGTATACTTGTAATGGGAGTTACTTTCAAAGAAAATGTTTCTGATATCCGTAACTCAAAAGTCGTTGATATTATTCATGAATTGAGAGATTTTGGATGCGATGTTGATGTGGTTGATCCATATGCTGACAGTGATGAGGTATTACGGGAATATGGTTTCCGTTTAGTTGAAAAACCGAGAGATAATTATGATGCAATAGTTGTAGCTGTTGCTCACGATGAATATAAAGATTTGGAAGAACAGTACTTTCAGGCAATGACTTATAATCATGCGGTATTGGTTGATATAAAAGGAATGTACCGCGATAAGATTCATGGATTGAAATATTGGAGTTTGTAGCTTTAGAAAGTAAGAAATTTGAAGTAATATTATCTTACCATTAAACCTGCTGTTTCCCGAATAAGATTAATGAATAAAGGGAGAAAATCTTTACCTAAAATTAAAAGTATATACATATTTTGACTTTATTTGTGCGTGATTCGTCTATTGGTTATATCAAAAAATGAGTTTATAAGAAATCTGTTAACATTGAGTTCTGGTACTGTGATTGCTCAGATAATACCAATGTTAGCAACTTTAGTCTTATCTCGCATATATACACCAAATGAAATGGGAGAATGGGGAGTTTTTTCAAGTTATGCATCTGTACTAGCAGTGATAGGCTGTTTGAGGTATGATAATGCTATCGTAAAGCCGTTGAGGATTACCGATTCTTATAATTTAGCTTTTGCCTCAATTTTTATAGCTTTGTTTTTTACACTACTATTGTATTTAATTGTTGCTTTTATTGATGTATTTGATTTGACGGGGGGATTGTCCTTGCATAAAACAACAATGTATATATTACCATTATATGTATTTTGTCTACTTCTAATTCAGGTTTTAGGTAATTTGGCTAATAAAAATAAACGATACCGTGCTTGGGCCATATCGTCTATTGGCAGAAGTTTTACTCAGGCTACTAGTCGAATAGTATTAGGATATAGTTCATTTACTTCTATAGGCTTAGTTTTGGGAGCTGGATTAGGTACGTTATTTAGTGTTTCTTTTTTGTCTGTAAATATTCGTGTTAAATATTTTTTTCTTCATGCATTTTCATTTAAAAAGATTTGTTATTTACTTCAACAATATAGAGATTTTCCAAAGTATGATTTATTGAGTAATTTACTAAATTCTGTATCTTCGAATATTCCAGTGATAATTCTTTCTTATTTTTTCTTAGAGGATGTTGTTGGTTATTTCTCAATGGCTTTGTCCTTATTGTTTATACCTATGTCGATTATTGGTACATCTTTGGGACAATTATATTATAGAAATGCGTGTGAACTCTATGGGAAAAAAGAACCTTTAAATGAATTGACAAAAAAAATATTTATTCCAACATATATTGGATGTGGCGTTTTTATGTTAATTCTTATGTGGGTAGGAGAATTTATATTTGCTTTTTTATTAGGAAGTGAGTGGGCTAAAGTTGGACGGTATGTTACTTATATGAGTTTATGGTTATTGATGGTTACTTCTATTTCTCCGATAAGTTGTATATTTTATGTGATGAATAAGCAAAAAGTTAATGTCTGCTTTAATATTGTGGGTTTATTTATTCGCATTAGTGCATTACTGATTGGTGGATATTATGTCCATTCAAGCGACTGGAGCATAATTTTGTTTGGAATAGTGGGTTTTATATTTTTTGTAGTTCAAGGTATGTATATAAAAAAAATAACGAATATCGTGTTCTCTAATCATATTCTGATTTACTTATTTGCATTGACTGTAGTATTGTTAATATCTTATATTTGGAAAGTTCTTTTATGGTTGAATTAATTAATAATAAGGGAAAACAATGGCAATCCTTTAATAATGGATTTGTAAAGGGATTCGCGTTTGACGGTGATCTTTTTTTAGAAAAGGAGAGTTTCTATAATGTATTATTAGAAGCAGTCAAAACTAATTCTTTACCTTCCTTGTTATATCGTCTAAATGGGAACTTTTCTGCAGTAATATATTTTGAGCGAAAATATTTTCTTATTGTAGATAAGATTCGTTCATATCCTTTATTTTATTCCTGTCATACAAATATCTATATATCTGATGTAGGGCATAAGCTATTGGACTATGTTCCGTGCTATCTAAATGAAATTAATACTTATGAATTATTAGCTTTAGGCTATTTAAGTGGAAACACGACATTAATTGAAAATATAGAGAGTGTGGTAGCTGGAAGTTATGTCATTATTAATTTGGAGAATAATGCATATGATCAATATCGCTATTATTCTCATATTTATAATAAGATCGAGAGAAGTAAAGAGGCGCTTTTTGAAATTGCAAATGAGAAAATAGAAATGGCATTTTCTCGTATACTAAACTCTCTTAAAAAGGACCAGCCTATTCTTCTTCCATTAAGCGGTGGATATGATTCAAGATTGATAGCTTGTTTATGTAAAAAATATGAATTAAAAAATGTAACTTGTTTTACTTATGGGCGCGTTGATAGCTTTGAAGTTTCAATATCAAAAGAAATAGCTTTAAGGTTAAATTATAAATGGTATTTCGTTGAATACTCAGAGGAAATGTGGACTTCCTTCTTATTAGGGAAAGACTTTCAATCGTATTGTGAATTTGCGGGAAATTTAACAGCGAACCCTCATTTTCAAGATTTACCTGCATTGTTAGAATTAAAAAAGATAGGTGTAATTACTCAAGATATGGTTGTGATTCCAGGTCATAGTGGTGATTTGCTGGGAGGAAGTAAGATTCCTATACAGATATTAGAGAATCATATGAATGAATTTACACTTGATACTCTTAGTCATGTGATATATAATAATTTATTTGATTTAAATGTATTGACAAAGGAGTATAGGAATCAAATAATAGCAAAACTAAAGAATGAATTGGAGGAATTTGATCTAAATAATTTTAGTGATTTTTTAGATTATTATGAAGGATATTGGTTTGTAAAAGCTAAAGTTGCAAATTTCCTTGTGAATTCAATGCGAGGTTATGAATATATAGGTTTAGATTGGCGGTTACCATTGTGGGATGATGAATATGCTAAAGTTTGGTATGAAACTAACTGGAAAAATAAATTTTATTCATTAACTTATAATGAATTTATGTTTCGTGAATATTTTGTTCCTTTTAATGTTGATATATATAAACATAAAACTGTCTTTAATACTACATTGGGGTTGTATATTAAACGGTTATTTCCTTCTATATTGTCTACATTCTATCGGAGGATAGTAAGTCGCTTACGAAATCGTAAAATACAGAAACATTTTGATGCGTTTGATTGTGTGTCAAGATTATTGATGAAATCTAATAATATGAATCAGTATAAAGGTATTAGTTGTATCAACCTGAATAATATGAATGCTGTGGTTTCAGAATATTATTTGAAATGTTTAAAAAACAGAGGTGTTTTGAAATAAAATTTGAGTAAAGAAGAATATTGAATAGTATGAATATTATAAATTTTGATAAATGAGAATATCTGATAGTGTATTGATCAAATTCAAGTGCTTCTAAACATAAATTTTTATTCATAAATGATGATATTTCTTGTTTCATTAATTATATTATTTATTTCATATAAATTGTTTGGTATCGTTTCTGGTAGTATGTCTATTTATAGACTAAATATGTTATCTTATATTTTCTATTGGGATTTATTGATTTCATCATTTTTAGGAGCAATATTAGTTGCGTATAATGTTGATAATCATTATAGTATATCTCAAGTTGTAAATCCTGATATGCGTATATATGCTTGGGCGTGTGTGGGATATGTTTTAATAGTCTTTCCTTTTGGTGCTTATTTAGCACAATGTTTATTATCAAATAAGAAGATGTCTATTGTATTTAATCAATATTGTCGGAAAAAAGTTCAATCTTATTTGATTGATTCGGACGCATATATGCGTATTGTTTTATATTTTTGTCTTTTCATTTCTACGATTGTAGTTGTTTATACATATTCGTGTTTACAAAATATTCCGTTTTTAGAAATGTTAAGGGGAGCTTCAGCCTCTGATTTAATTTCTTATCGTGTGGTAGCAGCTCGAAATTTTTCGGGCAATCAGTATGTTGTGAATATATTGGGTTCAGCGTTAATTCCTATATTATGCTATACTTTCTATGCGTATTATTATAGAACGAAGTCAAAGCGAGATTTGTACCTATTTATATATTCATTTGTTTTGTCATTTCTTATAACGACTTATACAATGGCAAAGTCTCCTTTTTTCTTTTTCTTGATTGGTTTCTTATTTCTAAGAGTAATTCTCAATGGAAGTGTAAGTAAAAAATATATATTTATAATAGCTGCTATTTCTTTGTTTGGATTAATCTGTTTATATTTTATATTTGGTGTTGAGAATTTGACTGGACTTTTCCATTATAATTCGGGTATTGTGGGGCGTATTATTTTGAGTCAAATATCAGGATTATATGATTGTTTTTATATATATCCTACGTTTCATGATCATTTAGGTTGTACTACTCTTTCTAGTTATCTCTCTTATTTGTTTGATATTGAATGTAATGAACGAGCAGCAAGAATTAATATGGAGGTTTTATACCCTGAGATGGTAAATTTAGATATGGTGGGTGTGGGAAATACTTTGTTTATTGGTGAAGCATGGGCTAATTGGGGAGTATTGGGAGTTTTACTGTCTCCATTATATGTTGGATTTTTATTAGGTGGTTTTTATAAGATACTCCTTTCAATGAGAAAATATCCTCTTTTGCTTGGCATTTACGGTTATTATTGCTCGAAAAGTTCTATAACTGGAGGGATTAATGATTATATTTATAATGCATTGTCGGTAATCCTTATAATAATATTAGTAGTCGTTTTTGGATTTTCATATAACTTATATTTAAATAGAAATGAGAATTATATTTCACATTCCTGAAAGATTGTCGAGCGAGCCATCTCGTGCTAGCCAGATTCGTCCTTTGAAGATTATTCATGAATTTGAAAAAATGGGATACAAGGTAGATTTGGTAGTTGGAACTGGTCATGAACGAAAGAAATGTATAAACAGGATCAAAAAGAATATTTTATTAGGTGTTAAATATCTTTTTGTTTATAGTGAGGCAACTAATACTCCAACATTGTTGACAGAAGATAGTCATTGGCCATTATATCCATTCCTAGACTTTTCATTTTTTCATTTTTGTAAAAAAAATAGTATTAAGATCGGACTGTTTTACCGTGATGTTTATTGGGTGTTTTATCCTAATAAATCATATTTTAAACAGAAAATATTATGGCTATTTTATCATTATGACATAGTGAAATATAATACGCTTATTGACGTTTTGTTTTTACCATCTCTAGAGATGAAATTGCATATACCAAACCTATCTGTAAAGTGTATAGAAGCATTACCGTCTGGAGTGACTTTAAAGCATGTATTACAAACTAATTCTTCTTACATAAGGCTATTATTTATAGGTGCGGTTGGCGGATTATATGATCTTCGTTTGCTTATAGAGGCTGTAGCTCATTCCCAAAAAGTAAAATTGGTTGTATGTTGTAATAAAGATAATTGGGAAAGAGAAAAAGCGAATTATGCAGATATATTGAATGAAAATATAGAAATTGTGCATAAAAAGGGGGAAGATATTGTTGATTTATATCGAAATACGGATATTGCTTGTGTTTTTTTTCGAGATTGTGAATATTTAGATTTTGCTGTGCCATATAAATTGTATGAAAGTATTGGATATAGCTGTCCTGTGCTTGCAAACATCAATACTTTGACGGGTAAATATGTCGAAGATAATAAGGTGGGGTATACATGTGAATATAATATAGATTCGTTGAAAATGACCTTAGATAATTTGAGTATAGAGCATATAAATGAACTAAGAAGTAACATTCAAAAAGTCGCATGTGAAAATACTTGGGAAAAAAGATGTTGTAAAATTATAGATGTATTAACAAACAGAGTATGAAAAAAGTAATGTTGGTATTTGGCACACGTCCAGAAGCTATAAAAATGGCTCCTTTAGTAAAGGTGCTTCAAAAAAGATCAGAGGATTTCCAAACAATTATATGTGTTACTGCACAACATCGTGAAATGTTGGATCAAGTTCTTGATATTTTTAATATTAGTCCTGATTATGATTTAGATATAATGAAAAAAGATCAAGATCTGTATGACATTACAATACGTATACTTAATGGAATGCGTGATGTTTTACGAAAGGTTCAGCCGGATTTAGTATTAGTTCATGGCGATACTACGACTGCAACAGTGGCAGCTTTAGCTGCTTTTTATCAACAAATTCCGGTAGGACATGTAGAAGCTGGACTTCGCACATACGATATATATAGTCCTTGGCCGGAGGAAATGAATCGACAGTTGATTGGACGTATAGCTACTTATCATTTTACTCCTACTTTTTATAGCAAGAAAAATTTGTTGCTAGAAGGTGTGTGTGAAAATCGAATTATTGTAACAGGTAATACTGTTATTGATGCTCTATATTGGGTAGTTGATAGAATAAAAAATGATTTTGCTTTAAATACAAAACTTGAAATGTTAATAAGGCAAAATGGATATGATGTGAATCGTTTGAGCAGAGATAGAAAGCTTGTTTTAATAACAGGTCATCGGCGTGAAAACTTTGGTGAAGGTTTTGTTTCAATATGTAAGGCTATTAAAAAAATGGTGGTGAAATATCCTAATGTAGATTTTGTTTATCCAATGCATTTGAATCCTAATGTACGCAACCCCATTCATGATACTTTTAGTAAGTGGGAATTATCGGAGGTCGGAAATGTGTTTTTTATAGAACCATTAGAGTATTTATCATTTGTTTATTTGATGGAGAAATCCGCGATTATATTAACCGATAGTGGTGGAATTCAAGAGGAAGCACCAAGTTTGGGAAAACCTGTATTGGTAATGCGTGAGACTACAGAACGTCCAGAAGCGTTGGAAGCTGGTACTGTTAAATTGGTTGGCACAGATTGTTTAAGGATCGTAAATGAAGTTTCTTCTTTGCTTGAAAATCAAGAAATTTATGATAAAATGAGTAAGTCTCTTAATCCTTATGGAGATGGTAAAGCTTGTGAAAGAATAGTAAATTATATGTTACAGATATGAAAGTTTTTGTATTGTGTGAAGCATATCCTTCAGAAAATAATTATTATGCTATGTCTTTTGTTCATCCTCGAGTAAAGAGATATATGGATGCTGGTTTACTGGTGGAAGTTATTTCTTTTTCTACAAAGGAAAATTATGTATTTGATAGGGTCCAAGTTTTAAATAAATATACAGGTGAAAAAAGAATTAGAAATTCTAATCAGGAAATTGTGTTAATTTCTCATGCTCCAAATTTGAAACATCATTTGATATTCTTATTTCGAAATTGGAAGTTTTTTGATAAAATTATTTTCTTTTTCCATGGTCATGAAACTTTAAAGATTGCTGATTATTATCCTGTACCATATAAATATTGTATAGTAGAGAAAAAGTATAGGAGAAAATTATTGTTGTATGATATAATAAAAATTCCTCTTTTACGATATTTCTTAAGACTAATACTTAAAAGGAAAGATGTTAAATTGGTTTATGTAAGCAAATGGATGTATCATTCTGCCTTAAAATCATTAGGCATAAATACAATTGATTTATCAGAGAAAGTTGTAATAATAAACAATACAATTAGTGAATATATAGAAAAGACTCATTATTCTTTTAATAATTATAGAGCGGATTTTATAACTATTAGGCCTCTTGACCAATCAAAATATGCAATTGATTTGGTGGTAGATTTTGCGAAAAATCATCCTAATAATACATTCCATATTTATGGAAAGGGCATGTATTTTCAATATAATTCACTACCTTCTAATGTTGAAATATATGATACCTTTTTTGATGCTAAAGATATACCGGAATTATTGAATTCTTACAAATATGCAATAATGCCAACAAGATTAGATGCACAAGGGGTTATGGTGTGTGAGATGGCAGAATATGGTATTCCTGTTTTAACTTCAGATTTACCTATATGCCATGAAATGTTGGATGGATATGAAAATGTTGTTTTTTTAGATAACTTGCATTTTGATTTAGATGTTTCTCAAGTACCTACTCCTAATAAAAAAATGAAAAATAAATTTAGCTTTAATAACACAGTAATGCAGGAGATTAACTTAATAAAAACACTTATCAAATAGCATGTCTTATAAATATATAAAAAGATTATTGGACTTTTGTACAGCATTGATTTTACTGCCAATTCTTTTATGCTGTATTCTGTTTTGTAGATTATTAATTTTAAGTCCTTTATTTTATAACGCTCCACGTTTAGGTAGGAATGGGAAACCTTTCAAGATGTTTAAATTTAGAACTATGATAGTCAATGCTCCAGATATAAGATTATCAGATGGTTCTACATACAATGGTGATGATGATCCACGAATAACTCGGGTTGGTCGTTTTCTAAGGAAAACAAGTATTGATGAACTTCCTCAAATATTGAATGTATTATTGGGAGACATGAGTTTTATTGGGCCTCGTCCAGATCCTGTAGACTGGCTTGATAAATATTCGGAGAAAGAAAAGATTATCTTGTCGGTGAGACCGGGTATTACGGGTTATAACCAAGCATATTATCGTAATAGTGCTGATGGGGCAATGAAACTAAAAAATGATGTATATTATGCTGAGAATATATCTTTTAGTTTAGATATGAAGATATTCTTTAAGACTATTAAAACTGTTTTATTACACGAGAATATAAATGTTGACCAAGCTCGTTTAAAATCATAATAATCATGCGTGAATTTGGGAGTGAATTTGCATCACTAGTCTTGCCAGATACATATTTTTCTTTAATCAACTCGAAATTTAGAGATTTTATATATTTACGTTCGGGTAGAGATGGGCTCGGAGTAGTAGCACAGAATATAAAATCGGATAGGAAATGTATTTTACTTCCTGCATATTGTTGTGATTCTATGGTATATCCATTTACAAGGAATGGTTGGGAAATACACTATTATTCATTAGAAATGGATTTGACAGTCAACTTGGTTTCTTTGAAAGCTGCTATTGATATACATGCTCCTACCGCGATTCTTTTTATGAATTATTTTGGGATAGCTCCTACTGCAATGGTTATAAATGAAATCAAAGAGTACTCTAATGATATTGTTATAATAGAAGATTTTACTCATTGTCTCTTTGATATACATGATATATATAATGAACATGTTGATTATTATGTGTCTAGTATTAGAAAGTGGATCGGAATAAATGATGGTGCTATTGTTTTGTCGAAGTATTTGATAGAGAGGAAACCTGTGTATGTAGAAAATGATTTTGTGAATATACGTACTAAAGCTCAAAATGTTAAGCGCCGCTATTTGACTACAGGTAATATTGAGGATAAAAAAATATATAGAACTGCTTTAAGAAGAGCGGAACAATGCCTTGAAGAAGATACTCATATTGTAGGCATGTCTACAGATAGTATGCGGCTTCTTTATTTATTGAATTCTTCTGAAATAAAGAATCAAAGACGACAAAATTATTTTCATTTATTAGAATTGATAAAAGATATAAATTCTATTTCTTTTCCTATAAATGTATCAAAAGTATGTACTCCTTTTGCTTTGCCTATTGAAGTGAATAATCGTGATGGAGTGCAGCGCGAATTAGCTGACAGAAATTTGTATGCTCCTGTATTATGGCCTTTGGGCGATGAAGCAAGAAGCATTTGTGTAGTTTCGGCTCGAATGGCCGATAATATGTTAGCTATTCCAATAGACCAGCGTTATGATTATGATGATATAGAGGAAATATCTAAAATTTTACATTCAGTATTAGTTTAAATAGAGTGAAGAAGTTATTAATTATCGGAGCCGGTATTTTACAGCTGCCTGCTATTCAAAAGGCTAAAGAGATGGGGTTTAATGTGACGGTTGTTGACATGAGTTCACAGGCTCCTGGCATCGAATATGCTGACCGATTTTATGAAGTTAGCACAAATGACATAAGTGGAATATTACAAGTGGCAGATGAAGTTAAGCCAGATGGTGTCATGACTTTGGCAACGGATATGCCAATGCGTTCTGTTGCTGCTGTTGCTGAAAAGTATGGACTTCATTCTATTTCTCCAACTGTGGCAATTAAAGCTACGGACAAGATTGAAATGATTCGATGTTTTGAGGCACATAATGTTGCTCATCCATGGTTTGAGGTAATTAGCTCTGAGCAGGACTTGGAAGAGCTTTTGAAAGAACATTCTATTCCTTTTATTATGAAGCCGAATGATTCTTCGGGAAGTCGGGGAGTTGTATTAGTCAAAAATATCCATGATATGAAAGAGGCTTTTGAATATAGTAAGTCTGTTTCAAAATCAGGATTGGTTTTAGTGGAAGAATATATGCAGGGGCCTGAGGTCAGTGTTGAAGCTATGACTATACATGGGGAAACTACTATATTGGCTGTAACTGATAAATTAACAACCGGAGCTCCTTTTTTTGTAGAAATGGGGCATTCTCAACCGTCACAATTACCTGAACATACTGTTGAACAAATAAAAAATCTTGCGACAAAGGCAATACAAGCAATAGGGATTGACAATAGTCCTTCTCATGTTGAAATAATAGTTACTGCGGATGGACCTAAATTGGTAGAATTAGGTGCTCGACTAGGAGGAGATTGTATTACTACTTATTTAGTTCCTTTATCAACCGGAATAGATATGGTGGAGGCATCTATTCTGTTAGCATTAGGACAGGAAGCTTGTATTATTCCTAAATTTCAAAAAGGAGCAGCTATACGATATGCAAAATGTGAGAATGGAATACTACAACAAATAACAGGGTTGGAAGATGCATTAAAAGACGAATCTATTCAGCATATTGAAATTATTAAAAGAGAAGGTGATATAGTAACTTCAATACATGGCAGTGGGGATAGGATTGGGTATGTAATAGCACAGGCAGAAACCGCTTCTAAAGCGATAGAAGCTAGTACAAGAGCTTTGAGTAAAATTAAGTTTAAAATAAAAGAAGAAGCATGAGAATATTGTATGAGTCGGACTTGGCTGGTTCTAAGTATCATGGAATGGCATACCGTATCTATCAGTTTAGTCGGGAGTTTGTGGAGAGAGGACATGAGGTGATGATTGTTGCCGCTTCTTATTCACATGTCAGGAGAATAAATCCGATAGTCAATAATGAACTGACTGATGAACAAATTGATGGAATTAATTATAAATGGATAAAAACTCCTAAATATCAAGGGAATGGAGTGGGACGTGTAGTTCATATGTTCCTATACAATTTGAAGTTATGGTTTTATGCAAAAAAAATAGCAAGATCATTTAATCCTGATGTTGTTATAGCTTCTGGAGTTAGTCCGTTGGATTTTATAGGTTGTTATCGAATTGCTAAATATTCAAAAGCTAAAATTTTACTTGAGGTTGGAGATTTGTGGCCTTTGTCTCCAATTGAATTAGGAGGATATTCTCCAAAACATCCTTTTATTAGGATAATGCAGTGGGCTGAAAATTATTCCTTTAGAAACACAGATGCTGTAATATCTTTGTTGCCTTGTGTACAAGAATATATGGCTGAACATGGGCTGCTGGTTAGTAAATTTAATTACATTCCTAATGGAATTATTCCTAAAGAATGGAATATTTCTAATGAATTGCCTAATGATGTGCAATCTGTTTTTAATAAATTGAAAAGACAAGGGAAGTTTATTATTGGATATACAGGTGCACATGGACAAGCTAATTCTTTAAAATCTATTATTGATACGGTTTCTACATTAGAAAAAGAAAATGTTGCATTAGTTTTAATAGGTAGTGGTCAGGAGAAAGATAGATTGCAGAAATATGTTATTGAAAATGAAATTACAAATGTCTATTTTATTTCTCCACAACCTAAAGAACTAATTCCTGTTTGTTTAAATCAGATGGACATACTTTATATTGGATTACAAAGACAATCATTATTTCGTTTCGGAATCAGTCCTAATAAAATGTTTGATTACATGATGGCTTCTAAGCCTATAATACAAGCAATTGAAGCAGGTAATAATTTAGTAAAAGAAGCTAATTGTGGAGTTTATGCTGAACCGGAGAATGTTGAAGCTATTACTCAAGCTATACTAAAGTTGAAAGCAACTTCGTCAGAAGAAAGAGAAAAACTGGGCAAAAATGGATATGAATATGTGTTGAAATATCATTCTTATGATGTGTTGACTGAACGTTATTTGAATATACTTACTAATCTTGTAAAATCATGAAAATTGTTACTATTATTGGAGCCCGTCCCCAGTTTATAAAGGCTGCTGTTGTGAGCCGTGTTTTTGCAGACTCGAAAGATGTTGAGGAAATTATAATCCATACAGGCCAACATTTTGATGCAAATATGAGTGATGTCTTTTTTGAAGAGATGTGCATTCCTAAGCCACATTATAACTTGAATGTAAATGGTTTGGGACATGGAGCTATGACTGGTCAAATGTTGGAAAAAATAGAAGAAGTGTTATTAACAGAGCAACCTGATTGGGTATTGGTTTATGGTGATACCAATTCGACTATAGCAGGTGCATTAGCTGCAAAAAAGATGCATATAAAAGTTGCTCATGTGGAGGCAGGATTACGTTCATTCAATATGAATATGCCAGAAGAAATAAACCGCATCTTGACAGACCGTATTAGTGACATCCTCTTTTGTCCGACGGATAAAGCAATAGAGAATTTACGAAATGAGGGATATGCGAATATTCATTGTCAGATTGTAAAAAATGGCGATGTTATGCAGGATGCTGCTTTATTTTATTCCGATAAATGTAAAAGACCGTCACTTAATCTCCCTGATAAATTTATATTGTGTACTGTACATCGCGCGGAAAATACAGATGATCCTCAGCGACTAAAGGGGATATTTGATGCTTTGGAAGAAGTTTCTAAAGATTGTACAGTGGTTCTTCCACTTCATCCACGTACAAAAGCGAAGTTGGCTGATATAGGCTATGATATTCAACATTCTAACATCTGTTTTATTTCACCTGTTGGGTATTTGGAAATGGTGTGGCTGTTAAAAAGCTGTGAGTTGGTTATGACTGATAGTGGAGGACTACAGAAAGAAGCCTATTTCTTTGAGAAATATTGTGTAACAATGCGAGATGAAACGGAGTGGGTTGAATTAGTTGATAATGGTTTCAATCGCCTTGTAGGCAGTAATAAAGATTTTATAATAAAGACTGTAAATGCTTTTCTTGGCATTCCTAAATCAGGTTTTGAGCATCGATTATATGGGAAAGGTGATGCTGGAGATAAAATATTGACTTCTCTTCTTTCATATTCCGAAGAATAGTTTTATTGTTTTATAAATAATATATTCAATCAATGAAAAATTTTGCTTTGATTGGAGCGGCAGGTTATATCGCTCCTAGACATTTGCGTGCCATAAAAGACACCAATAACCGCTTGGTCGCTGCTTATGACAACTTTGACAGTGTGGGAATAATGGATAGCTTTTTCCCTGAATCTTCTTTCTTTGTCGAGCAGGAGTTATTCGACCGTCATTGTACAAAATTGAAAGGTACAGACAAGGAAATAGACTATGTATCCATTTGTACCCCCAACTATCTTCATGATGCACATATGCGGTATGGACTCCGTTTGGGAGCCGATGTGATTTGTGAAAAACCTTTGGTGTTGAATCCTTGGAATGTGGACGCTTTGCAAGAAGTGGAGAAAGAAACGGGACACAATATTTATACGATCCTCCAGCTTCGCCTTCACCAGTCTATTATTGATTTGAAAAAGAAAATTGAGAATGGTCCGAAAGATAAGATTTATGATGTGGACCTGACTTACATTACTTCACGTGGTAATTGGTATTACACGAGCTGGAAAGGCGATGTACATAAAAGTGGTGGTATAGCTACCAATATTGGTGTACATTTCTATGATATGCTGTCATGGGTATTCGGGCCGGTAAAAAAGAACGTTGTACATGTATATACTCATGATCGTGCAGCCGGGTATCTGGAATTGGAAAAAGCTAGAGTACGTTATTTTTTGAGCATCAATGCTGAGAATCTTCCGGAAAATGCTGTTAAGGGAGAAAAATTGACCTATCGTACTATTAATATTGACGGTGAGGAATTTGAATTCAGTAAGGGATTTACAGAACTCCATACAGAAAGTTATAAGAACATATTGGCAGGTAATGGTTTTGGTATTGAGGATGCCCGTAATGCTATCAATATCGTATATGATATTCGTCATGCAGAACCTATAGGTTTAAAAGGCGATTACCATCCGTTGGCGAAATTACCTTTATCCAAGCATCCTTTTGGTTGGTAATTTAAGACAAATGATTAGTAGCTGTTTATTGCTAGGCAGCTACTGAATACATATTTTAGTAACATCTTATGCAACTAATCGAATTACAAAATAAGATTCAGGGAGAACTGTTCACAGATACACTCCATCGTATCATCTATTCCACTGATGCCTCCGGATATCGTGAAGAACCTTTGGGTGTCGTTTATCCTAAAGATTCGGAGGATATTCGGATAATCGTGTCTTTTGCTATTCAAAACCATCTGAATCTGATTCCTCGTGCCGGAGGAACTTCATTGGCCGGACAAGTTGTGGGAAAAGGGCTGGTGGTAGATATATCCAAGCACATGAATCGTATTTTGGAAATCCGTCCGGAGGAAAGTTGGATACGTATTCAACCTGGGGTCATATTGGATGAGCTAAACTTATTTTGTAAACCATATGGTTTGTTTTTCGGACCGGAAACCTCTACATCCAATCGTTGCTGTTTGGGAGGTATGGTCGGAAATAACTCTTGCGGTTCGCATTCATTAGTTTATGGAAGTACCCGTGATCATTTATTAGAGGCAAAAGTCGTTCTAAGTGATGGTTCGGAAGTTACATTGAAAGGATTGAATAGAACCGAAATAGAAGAGAAACAGAAAGATTGTTCACTAGAAGGAAAAATCTATAAGCAGTTGATTGACCTTCTTTCCAATCAAGAGAATCAGAAAGAGATTATAGACAACTATCCTGATATTTCTCTGAGAAGACGTAATTCTGGTTATGCCATTGATGAATTGTTGAGATGTAACTATTTTGACCAAACGTGTGATGAACCGTTTAATCTTTGTAAGTTGCTGGCAGGCTCGGAGGGTACTTTAGCTTTTGTAACGGAATTAAAATTGCATTTGGTTCCTTTGCCACCGGTTGAGAAAGCTGTGATTTGTGTACACTGTTCTACATTGGAAGAGTCATTTGAGGCAAATCTTGTTGCTCTGAAACATCATCCGGTAGCAATAGAGCTAATGGACAATAATATTTTAGAGCTTAGCAAACAGAATATATCTCAAAATAAGAATCGTTTCTTTATACAGGGTGATCCGGCAGCCATTCTAATAATAGAACTGGCAGAAGATTCCACAGAAGCTGTTGATCGGAAAGCGGATGAGATAGAGGCCGATTTGCGGAAACATCATTATGGTTATCATTACCCTAGAATTTATGGTAAAGATATCAGTAGAGTCTGGAACCTGAGGAAAGCTGGTTTAGGCTTGCTTTCTGGTATGCCGGGAAGTGCCAAACCTGTTTCTGTGATTGAAGATACAGCGGTAGCCCCTTATCGTCTGCCTGCTTATATTGCTGACTTAAAAAAAGTGCTCGAACATTACAACTTAAGTTGTGTGTATCATGCTCATATCAGTACAGGGGAGTTGCATCTGAGACCGGTGCTTAATCTAAAAGAAAAGAAGGACCGTGAGTTATTCCGTATGATAGCTACCGAAACAGCAAAATTGGTGAAAAAGCATAAAGGGTCTCTCAGTGGTGAACATGGTGACGGGAGATTACGGGGGGAGTTTATTCCATTACTGTTGGGAGATCAGGTTTACGGACTTTTAAAAGATGTAAAGAATATCTGGGATCCTTCTCATATTTTTAATATGGGTAAAATAGTAGATACACCTCCGATGGACGTTGGTTTACGCTATGAAAAGAAGGAACTGAATGTTCCGACTTATTTTAATTATTCTCATCAAAAAGGATGGCTTTGTGCGATTGAACAATGTAATGGAGCAGGAGACTGTCGTAAATCAGATTTGTTCGGTGGTACGATGTGTCCTACCTATCGGGCTACTCGCAATGAAAAAAACACAACCCGTGCACGTGCTAATGTCCTTCGGGAACTTCTGACACATCCTAAAACAGAGAATGTGTTCAAACAGCCTGAAATATTGGAGGTTTTGGATACCTGTGTTTCTTGTAAGGCATGTAAATCGGAATGTCCCTCGAACATAGATATGGCACGTTTTAAAGCAGAGTATTTACAACACCATTATGATGTGAGTCATGTGCCTTTACGTTCATTCTTAATTGCCAATCTTATAAAAATACAAAAGATGGGGATGGTTATCCCTTGGCTTTATAATGGGATTGTTTCAGTTAGGTTAACTTCTTCTTTGCTAAAAGGAATGTTAAGATTCGCTCCTGAACGTTCTATCCCGAAACTTTATAAAATGACCTTGCGAAATTGGCTATTACGTCATTCTGATGCAAATGTTCCTACTAAAGGCACAGTTTATTTGTTTGCTGATGAATTTACAAATTACATGGATGTTGAGATTGGAATCCGGTTCATAGAGTTATTACGTAAATTAGGTTATTCAGTCCTTATTCCTGAGCATGTAGAGAGCGGCAGGACTGAGATCTCCAAAGGAATGCTTAAAAAGGCAAAAGTTATTGCAGAAAAGAATGTTACTTTGTTGCAGGGATTGATAACAGAAGATACTCCATTGATTGGAATAGAACCATCTTGCATCCTATCATTCAGAGATGAATATCCGGATTTGGTCAGCGAACATATGAAGGTATCCGCTGCGAAGTTAGCAGTGAATAGTTTACTTTATGATGAATTTATAGTTCGTGAAATAAAAAAGGGAAATATAATACGTTCACAATTTACTGAAGCGTCCTTGAAAATAATGTTACACGGGCATTGTCACCAAAAGTCATTGGCTTCTATTGAACCTTCCAAAGAAATGCTGTCGCTTCCTGTAAATTATGTCGTAGAAGTGATTCCTTCGGGATGTTGCGGAATGGCTGGTGCTTTTGGCTATGAAAAGGAACATTATCAACTTTCTATGCAAATAGGAGAGCAGGTACTGTTCCCAGCTATTCGCCAAACTGGTGATGAGGTTTGTATTTCAGCACCTGGAACAAGCTGCCGTCAACAAATTGCCGATGGGACAGGCAGAAAGGCTTTGCACCCTATTGAAGTATTATATAATGCTTTAATTAAATAATTGTTGATTTTTATTTGAATTTGCAGATAAGGTAAAGAATGCTTCAATATTCTTTGCTAGAACATTATTTTCTTTCCTAAATAACAAAAATCATGAAAATTCCATTTTCACCGCCTTATATTGATGAAGCGGTAATAAGTGAGGTTGTAGATTCTCTGCAATCAGGCTGGATTACGACCGGTCCTAAAGTGAAAGCTTTGGAAGAAGAAATTAAAAACTTTTCAGGTGCAAAAGAAGTCCTTTGTGTGAACTCATGGACATCAGGTGCCATTATGATGCTTCATTGGCTGGGAGTAAAAGAAGGAGATGAAGTTATAGTACCTGCTTATACGTATAGTGCTACCGCATTGGCTGTTATTCATGCTGGAGCAAAACCGGTCATGGTGGATTCTAATGCTGACTTTAATATCTCAGTAGAATCAATTAGAAATGCTATCACTGAAAAAACTAAAGCAATCATTCCTGTAGACATAGCTGGATTTCCGTGTGATTATGATCGCATCATGGCATTGGTCAGTGAACCGGAAATTCGCAAACTGTTTTGTCCGGAGTCAAAAGTTCAGGAGAGATTAGGACGTATACTTATAATGAATGATGCTGCCCACTCTTTAGGAGCATATTACAATAAGAATCAGCGTACCGGCTGCGAAACTGATATTGCTATTTTTTCCCTTCATGCGGTGAAGAATGTGACTACTGCGGAGGGAGGAGCTATATGTTTGAATCTTCCGGAAATGTTTGACAATGCAGAGTTATATAAGGAGTTGAGAATGATGACCTTAAATTGCCAGACAAAAGATGCTTTTAGTAAAAGTAAGGCAGGAGGATGGCGATATGATATCATCGGATTGGGGATGAAAATAAATATGGCAGATATAAATGCGGCTATCGGTTTGGCGCAAATACGTGAATATCCGAAACTATTGCAAGAACGAAAAAGAATCTTTCATGCTTATAATGCAGGTTTCTCCGGATGTGACTGGGCTATTTTACCGCCTTCATTTGAGGACGAGAAGGAAAGTTCCTATCATATTTATGCATTGAGAATAAAGGGATTCACTGAAGAACAGAGAGATAGAATGATAGATGAGATTGCTAAAAATGAAGTTGCTGTTAATGTGCATTTCATTCCAATGCCAATGTTATCTTATTTTCATTCTTTAGGGTATGAGATTGAGGATTATCCGCAAGCATATGAAAACTATAAGTGTGAAATCTCTCTTCCGATTTATCCTCAACTGGATGAGGAAAAAGTAAATTTCGTTATTCAAACCGTGAAAGTTGCATATAAAAAAGTCAATGAAGGATAATACGCTTTCTGGATATTTTTTTCTCTTTTTGTGGGTCTTATTGCTTTTACCTGTTTTTCTAATTCTTTATCTGAAAGTAAAGAGTGTTCGTCCAGGAATTACTGATTACGCTTTAATTGAATATGTAGATGAAAATGAGATTTTAGGGAAAGCAATTGATCTGGACAAGGTCTGTGTTGAGCAGAATATGCCAGACAAGATTCGATATAAAATGAAATATATTCAGAGTTGCTCTGTTTGGGAATATTTTAAGGTGATAATTCTCATAACTGTTCATGTCGTAAAGTCACTACGCCCCTGAGCGCACCGATAAAAAAACATTGAGAAGATTGTATTGAATCTTCTCAATGTTTGAATCCAATCATTAAGAAGATTTTTTCAAACTTCCCAATGATTTTTGTAAGCTTTCAAAGTGACATAATGACAAAAAGGACATATGGCCTCTTTTATAAATTCTTATGATGCGTTCTTTAAACTACTTTGCTGATTTTTAATTTATTGAGTGCCTTTTATGGACTGTTTTTATGTGATTGCCGAAATTGTATTTTACGCGAGCTAGATTGTTGCTTTGTTGATGAACGCTTCCGGTAGTTTACCAATAAAGTGTTGGATATTGTACGGATTATTTAAAGAATGAAGTATGGGAGATAGCATTAAGGACAATAATAACTGGTTATGCTCATAACAACAGGAAATCAGGCAGATATTTGTACATGATTTTAGGAAAACATGGCCTTTGCTTTCTGTTTTTTACCTTGCTGATCCGCTTCTTTTTCCTCATTGCCATCTTCAAAACTATCATGTGCCTTTTTGTCCTTTTGTCTTTTTGAGAGAGAAGGATAAAGCGAAGTGTCGAATGCGGATGAGTGCATGCAACTTTTTGTAAACCAGATTATAACATGCTATTTATTTCTCGGATAGGGAAAACGGAATCCTCAAAATAGGTTGTAATATCGCGTAATATGCTTTTGGGGGAATATTTTTGTGGCAGGCTTCGCAAACGAGGAGATTTCATTGAACAACAGTTAATAGGTTTAAGAAAATGTGCTACAAAAAAACTAGCTGGTTTCTTTTTTGCTTTCTATTCTTGATAGAAGAGGTGATTTTTTGACATAAAAGCTTTCTTTATTTAATTTATTTTATATCTTTGCTAGCATATCAAGATTACAATCAACTATTTATTCACATAAACTTAATAAAATTATGTTCAAAGCTCCTTTTTCTTTTGACGGTCGTATTCGTAGAATCGAATATTTCCTGTCTGGTATTATCGGTGGTATCGTTTTTGGTGTTGCCTATTCTCTCGGTTTAGCTACTTTGTTTCTTGGTGCGGCTGCCGGTTCCGCGGGTGGTTCCCTGTTTGGTATCTTGATTGGTATCGTAGCGGGAATAGCTTCTATATGGTTCTCTTTGGCGCAGGGCGTGAAGCGGTTGCATGACTTAAACAAGTCCGGTTGGTTGATACTCATTTGCTGTGTTCCTATCATCGGGTGGGTATTCAGTCTTTACATGTTGTTTGCCGATGGTACGGTAGGTCCTAATCCTTACGGAGCAGATCCGAAAAACCGTATGCCATATCAGGCACAACCTGCTTCTGTAAACGTGACTGTAAACGTTTCAAGAGAAGATGTAAAAGTTGACAAGCCGGTAGAAGCTGCTCCTGCACCTGCGGAAGCCCCTGTAGAAGAAGATAAAGAAAAGGCTGAATAATCTTATTAAAGAAGAAATAATAGAGCCTCCTGCGAAATTCGTTTTGCAGGAGGTTTTTTTGTTATTAACCTGTTTGTTATTCAATATTTTGTCTAAATTTGTAAGTGAAATTTTATGAAATAACGTTTTTCCCTTTTTCTGTAATCTGCCAATAGCCTTTTTTATTTGCACCTTGACGAATAATTAACCCGTTCGTCTTAAAATTGCGGAATGCTCTTGTTACAGTGGCTTCAGAAATGGATAAATCATTCATCAAATCCACATATGTGATATTCTTATTTGCACTAATTGCTTTTAGAATCAATTTCTCTGTCTGAGTGAAATTTATACCGTCATTTATACCGTCATTTATACCGTCATTTATACCGTCATCACTTTGAATATTTGAAACTGCATCTTTCATAGTCGGATAATTCCTACCGAATGTTACCAATAATCCACCTTCTGATTCTTTGAATACTGGTCTTTCCAAACCGGCTTTATCAAAGGCTTCGTTGATCTTACGAATACCGCGTCCCCATGATTCTATAAATCCGGCTTTGTAGAATACGGAAGCGACAAGTTGATTCCGAGGGTGGGAAGAATGTTTTTCAACCAATGTGTCAATAGTGATGGCATCGGGTAATTTACCTTCATTCCAAAGCTCAATATGATCATTGAATACCCACATTTGGATGGGGACGCCAACATAGAGTTTATGTACTAGACTGTTGTAAATCATTTCGCGTAAAGCATCTTCTGGTATCTCCAAAGGCTCAATACGTTGCATCCCTTCATAATGGATGGGGGAAATGAGATATTTGGAGCGTAGT
>OLIS01000649.1_pt1 | contig 27115 bp, 20 predicted proteins | sample 1601351 | NCBI WGS metagenome assembly OLIS01 (sample SAMEA2452122, study PRJEB22498) | human gut metagenome | biome: human feces; feature: human gut; material: feces | place: Australia | collected 2012
TTCAGGAACTCTTGAGTCTGGTTGTCCAATTTGCCCTCCTGAGGGTGATGCTGGTTCTTGGCACAGAAAGCAAGTTCTCATAACTATGGTATTGCAGTTGATATCACATTGCGTGATTTGAAAACTGGTAATATTATGGATATGCCTACTGCAATGCATAACCTTGATTATCGCTCTGCTGAATATAATTGGGTTAATGTTGATGCACCTGCTTGTGAAAATGCAAGATATCTTGCAAGAGTAATGAAACAGGTTGGTATGAAGAGCTTGAAGTCTGAATGGTGGCATTTTCAGGATGGTGCCACACCTGATAGAAACAAAGTTGCTCCTGTAGATATTCCAAACTAATTCCAAATGAGAGGCTGATGAAAGTCAGTCTCTTTTTATATTATAAAAAATTAAAAATAAGAATAAATTAAAATTTTTTTGACTACAATATATAAAAGCATGTACAACATGCCAAAAATAAAGTGAAAGGAATGTGAAAAAATGAAAGTTAAAGAATGTATGTGTGGAGATGTATGTTGTGTAAAACCAGAAACAAAACTAACAGAAGTAGCAAAATTGATGGAAAAAAATAGAATAGGTTGTGTTCCTGTATGTGATAGTTCAAATTATCTAGTAGGAGTGATAACAGATAGAGATATTATATTAAGAAGTTTAGCATGTGACAAACAAGCACAAAACACAACTGCAAGTGAAATAATGACATGCAATGTTTGCACATGTAATCAGGATGATGATGTAAAAAATGCAGAGAAAAAAATGGCTGAAAATCAGATAAGAAGAATACCTGTTGTAGACAACAATAAAGTTGTTGGAATATTAACATTAGGAGATCTTGCAAAATATAGTCAAAAAACAGGACAAGAAAACTTTAGTAACACATTTGAAGAAATTTGTGATTGTGGACATAAAAATAATCGTTAATAATGCAAAGCAGTTCTCAATAGAACTGCTATACATAGAAAAGAGGTAAAATGTCAGAAGATTTAAGCTATATTTGTACAGTAATAAGAAAAATAATAAATATAGTTTTAATAATATTGGGAGTGTATTTTGGAATAAAGTTAGCAATATTTTATATGCCATTTTTAATAGCATTTGTAATTTCACTTATTATAGAGCCAGCTATAAGGTTTTTTATGAATAAAACAAAATCAAACAGAAAAATAAGTTCTATAATAATATTTATAATAGTATTTGCAATAATAATTGGAGCAGTTACATGGGCAATAGTTTCATTAATATCAGAATCAACAAATTTATTGCAAATGCTTAATTTATATATAAACAAAGCATATACACAAGTTCAAGAAAGTATAAGTAAGCTAAGTATAGAAAAATTAAATGTATCAAAAGATATTATAAACATGTTTCAAAATACATCACAAGAAATATTAGTAAAATTATCAAATTGGATGACACAATTTTTGACAAATTTAATAGAAATAATAACATCAATTCCAGCAATGGCAATATATGTAGTAATAACAATAATGTCATTATATTTTATGTGTACAGATAAAATATATATGTTAGATTTGCTGGAACATCATATGCCACAAAAGTGGGTACGTAAACTAGGAAAACATATAAGAGAAATAACTTTCAGTTTAGGTGGATATTTAAAAGCAGAAGCTACATTAATATTAATATCATTTATTATATCTGTAATAGGATTATATTTATTAAAAGTAATAGGAATGGATATAAAATATCCGTTATTAATAGCATTAGCAATTGGATTTGTTGATGCACTACCAATATTAGGGTCTGGAACAGTAATGGTACCATGGGCAATAATATCAGCATTAAATGGAGATTTAAAACTAGGTATATCAATAATTGTTTTGTGGATTATAATGTCAGTTGTAAGACAATTTCTAGAGCCCAAAATAGTAAGTGGAAAAATTGGAATACATCCAATATTTACTTTAATAGCAATGTATACAGGATTTAAATTAATAGGGATAATGGGAATGTTAGTAGGACCAATTGTTCTAATAATATTAAAAAGTATATTTGCAAAAGAAATTGATGAAGGATTTTATAATAGATTTTTCTAAAAATGTTCTTTTTTTATAATAAGCTCATAAACTTAAATAAATAAATTTAAGTGGAGGGCTTTTATGCATATATATAATATAAAAATAAATGGAGGAAAAGCACTAAAGATTATTATTATATTATTGTCATTGTTTATGCTTATGGTATTTTTATTTAGTATATATAAAATATTTTTTTCAAGTGGAAAATTCTTTGTAAAAGATAGAATAGAACAGAATGAAATAAAAGAAATTAATGCAGATGAATATACAAATATATTACAAGCAGTACATGATGATTTAGATTCATATATTGGTTTAAAAATAAAGTTTTCAGGATATGTTTATAGAATATTAGACTTTAATGAAAAGCAATTTGTATTAGGAAGAGACATGTTAATAAATACTGAAAACAATCAATCAGTAGTTGTTGGATTTTTATGTGAAAACAAAGAAATAAAAAAATTCGAAAATGATGAGTGGATTGAAATTGTTGGAGAAATTACAAAAGGAAAATATCATAATTCTGAAATTCCTATAATAAAAGTGACAGAAATAAAAAAAGTTGATATGCCTGAAAATATATTTGTATTACCACCAAATAAAACATATATTCCAACAAGTGGAATATTATAGTAAACATAATTTGTGAAAATGTCGAAAAATGGTTGATTTATGCTTAAAGATAATGTATAATATTAGCAGCAAAACCCCTTAACAAATTCCTAATTAATTAATTGAAGGAGTGAAACATTTTATGAGTTCTTTTGCAAAGGGCGGGTTTTACTACACTATAACTGCACTTCATCCTGAAGTCACAGGCTCTTGTCTTTTTGTAAAAGTGCATTATCCTGATGGCAAAGTTACACATTTTATAGTTGATTGCGGTATGTTCCAAGAAACGGAATATACACAATTGAACAATCAACAGTTACCATTCTGCAGTTCGAAGATTAGTTTTGCATTGATTACTCATAATCATGCAGACCATAATGGACGTTTACCTGTATTGGTAAAGGAGGGTTTTAAAGGAAAGATATATTGTACGAACTTTACTAAGCAGGTAATGCGTTATTCTCTTATGGACGATTACAAGATCATGATGAGTAACGCTCGGAACAAAAAGCTGAAAATCATGTATAGTGAATCAGACATTGATGAAGTGATGGCAAGAACAGAAGGTTGTGAATATGAGGAAACCATCTACCTTGATGAAAGAATCAAAGCAACTTTCTTAGATAATGGACATCTGCCTGGTGCTGCAATGATTTTGGTACAAATCAGTTATTATGGAGAGGAAACGTTGAATCTCTTGTTTACAGGTGATTATAAAGCGAAATCTCTATGGCGTGAAATTAAAGATGTGCCTGAGTGGGTAAAAGCACTTCCTAAAGATGTAGTCATAGAGTCTACTTATGGCTATATGGAAAGTTCTGAAGTTGAATATCATTATGAAGAAGATATTCCTCAAATTATTGCAAGAGGAAAAAGTATTCTTCAAATGACATTTGCACAGGAAAGAGCACAAACATTCTTGTATGAAATTAAAAAGATGCAAGATTGTGGAAGTATTCCTCGTTATATTCCGATTTATGTTGATGGTGCTCTTGCACAATTCTTCACGAAGTCTATGCAGGAGTATACAGACATTGACTTTATGCCGAAAAATGTTACATTTGTTGACAAATATAATCGGCCTGAGGTTGCAATGGGACATGAGCAGAAAATTATTTTGACTACATCTGGAATGGCAGACCATGGTACAGCGAGAATTTATGTACCACAGTTAATTGCAAGAGATGACTTTGTCTTTTATTTTCCTGGATATGTTTCACCATCTAGTCTTGGTTATAAAATTCAACATTCTGATGATGGAACAATCAAAATTGGAAAAGATGTTTATGAAATCTGGGTTGAAACATATACAACTACAGAATTTTCTTCTCATGCTAAGAGTGATGAATTAATTACTCTTTTGAGAAATCTGGGAATTGTCAATACGATTATGATTAATCATGGTCAAATTGAATCTCAGTACATGCTAAAAGACAAGATTGTCGCAGAAAAAATTGGAAAGAGGGTAGAAGTCCTTAGCGAACATACAATTACAATTGGACATTGGGGAATTCTTAAAATGATGGGAGCAAAACTGTACAAAGTTAAGACTCCTAAAAAAGAAAACTTACACGAGAAAAAGTGTGGTTTAAGAAATCTTCATAGTAAAAGAAGAAGGGCAGTGTATAGTGTAAAGAGACATTAAGTAAAAAGAACTTAGACAGGAGTAGGGCACCTAGTAGGTGCTCTACTCCTAATTTATATAATAAAATATGACAATTTTTTTATAAATTTCTTAATCTTGGACTAAAATACAATTAAAATGCTTGATTTTCTTTGGAAACGGTGGTATAATAAGGTATAGTAATTTTATAAAGAGAGGAGATTCTAAGAAATTAGAATAAAAATTATGAATAGTGTATTAAAGAATATAAAAACTACATTAAGACAACTATTTGGATTTGATGAAATAGAAAAAAACAAAGAATGGAATGATTATTTAGTTGCATTAGGACAAAATGGATATTTTTCAAGCAAAGAGATAGAAACCTTTAAAAAATCAGAAAATTATATAACCAAATTAGAAGAAAGACTTGAAGAAAATGAAGCAAGTATTAAAAATAGAAAAAAGTCATTTCAAATAGATAGCTTAGAATTAAATTCTAGTGTTGTAGAACCAACAGTATCATTAGATGCTAAAGAGAAAGAAAGAGAATAAAATTATAAAAAACTATTGCAAAGTTAAAAAAAAGTGATATAATACTTTCAAATTAACAAAAAAACAATAACAAGGACAAGACAGATAATAAAATATCTTTGCAGAGAATCAAACAATTGGTGAAAGTTTGAAAGTAAAAATTATTTGTTATCACCTAAGTTAAGTTGTAAAGCTGAACAATTTAAAGTAAGCTTTGCCGTATATCTGCGTTAAAGAAAAATAAGAGAATATAAATTATATTATATTAAAATAGGTGGTACCGCGGAGAATTCGTCCTAATATACAGAAATGTATATTAGGACTTTTTTATATATTAGGAAAGTTCACTGAACTTCCTAATATATAAAAGCTACAATCGCTAGAACTTTGAGATTTTCTCCTTTTAGTCGAAAACTCAAATCGGGCGAGAACAAAGGGCGACTACGTCACTTTGTTCTTTCAAATTAATTACGCGAAAAACACTTGTTAGAAAAAAAGGAGGAAATTATGCAAGAACTAAAAATTAATGGAATCTATAAACATTTTAAAGGAGATTACTACTTAGTTGAAGGAATTGCAAAAGATTCTGAAACACAAGAAGAAATGGTCATTTATAGAAGATTATATGAAGATGGAGGATTATGGGTACGCCCAAAAGATATGTTCTTATCAGAAGTAGATCATAAAAAATATCCAGATATAAAACAAAAATATAGATTTGAATTACAAAATATTAAAAGTGTAAAAAACAAATAAAGTAGGTTGAAAAATAATAATTATAATTTCAAAACCAAATATAAACTTAGGAAAGGAAGTAAAAAAAATTATGTACAAAAAAGTAGAACTAAAAAATGGATTTGTAGGAATGGAAAATGAAGTAGCAGAAATGTGGAAACAAAAGAACATAATAAAAAAGAACTTTGAAATGAACAAAGGTCAAAGATATTTCACATTTTATGATGGACCTCCAACAGCTAATGGAAAGCCACATGTTGGACACATCGAAACAAGAGTAATGAAAGATATTATACCAAGATACAAAGTAATGAAAGGATATCATGTAGACAGAAAAGCAGGATGGGATACACATGGATTACCAGTAGAACTTGAAATAGAGAAAAAACTTGGTATATCAGGAAAAGAACAAATAGAAGAATATGGTGTAGAAAAATTCGTAAAACAATGTAAAGAAAGTGTATTCACATATGTACACATGTGGGAACAAATGACAAATAAAGTCGGATTTTGGGTAGATATGGAACATCCATATGTAACATATCATAATGATTATATAGAATCAGTATGGTGGGCATTAAAAGAAATGTGGAAAAAAGGCTTATTATATGAAGGACATAAAGTAATGCCATATTGTCCAAGATGTGGAACAGCACTTTCATCACATGAAGTTGCACAAGGATATAAAGATGTAAAAGACTTAACATGTATTGCAAAATTCAAAGTAGTTGGAGAAGATAAATATATATTAGCATGGACAACAACACCATGGACATTACCATCAAACTTAGCACTATGTGTAAACAAAGCATATACATATGTTGAAGTAAAAGCAAATATTGGAACAGATGATGAACCAAAATATGAAAATTATATATTAGCAAAAGATTTACTTACAAATGTATTAAAAGAAACACCTTATGAAATAGTTAAAGAATTCAAAGGAACAGAATTATTAGGAACAAAATATGAACAATTAATGCCATTTGCAAAAGTAGATGGAAAAGCATTTGAAGTAATACATGGAGATTATGTAACAATAGAAGATGGTACAGGAATTGTACATATAGCACCAGCTTATGGTGAAGATGATAGTTTAGTTGCAAAACAAAATGGAATTGCATTTGTAAATCTAGTAGATAAATCAGGAAAATTTGTACCAGAAGTTGAACCATGGGCAGGAAGATTTGTAAGAGATTGTAATGAAGATATTTGTAAATGGCTTGCAGAACATGGAAAACTATTTGCAAAAGAAAAACATTTACACTCATATCCACATTGTTGGAGATGTGACACACCACTTTTATATTATCCAAAAGAAAGTTGGTTTGTTGCAATGACAAAATTAAGAGACGAATTAGTTGCAAATAACAACAAAATAAATTGGTATCCAGATACAATTAGAACAGGAAGATTTGGAAAATTCCTTGAAAATGTAATAGATTGGGGAATTTCAAGAGACAGATATTGGGGAACACCATTACCAGTATGGAAATGTGAATGTGGTCATGAAGAATGTATAGGTTCAATTGCTGAATTAAAAGAAAAAGCAATAGATTGTCCAGATGAAATAGAATTACATAAACCATATATAGATAATGTACATTTAAAATGTCCTGAATGTGGAAAAACAATGACAAGATTTAAAGAAGTAATAGATTGTTGGTTTGATTCTGGATCAATGCCATTTGCACAATTACATTATCCATTTGAAAACAAAGAAGAATTTGAAAAACACTTCCCTGCACAATTTATTTCAGAAGCAATTGACCAAACAAGAGGATGGTTCTATACATTACTTGCAGTATCAACATGTTTATTTGATAAAACACCTTATGAAAACTGTATAGTATTAGGACATGTTTTAGACGAAAAAGGACAAAAAATGTCAAAATCTAAAGGAAATGGTGTAGATCCAATGGTATTATTAGACCAAGTTGGAGCAGATGCAACAAGATGGCATTTCTATACATGTTCAGCACCATGGTTACCAACAAGATTAGGATTAAACAATGTACAAGAAACACAAAGAGGATTTTTAAGTACATTATGGAATGTATATTCATTCTATGTTTTATATGCAGAAATAGACCAATTCAATCCAAATAAATATGCTGATTTCAAATCAGAAAATATAATGGATAAATGGATATTATCAAAATTAAATACTTTAATAAAAGAAGTTGCAGAAAAATTAGACAAATATGATATAACAAGTGCAGCTCTACAAATAGAAGATTTTACAGATGAACTTTCAAACTGGTATGTTCGTACAAACAGAGAGAGATTCTGGGGAGAAGAATTAACAGATGATAAGATAGGAGCATATACAACATTATATAAAGTATTAGTAAACTTAATAAAAATATCAGCACCATTTGTACCATTTATGACAGATGAAATTTATCAAAACTTAGTTGTAGGATTAGATGAAAAAGCACCTGAAAGTGTTCATTTATGCTTATGGCCAGAAGTAGATGAAAAAGCAATAGATAAAAAACTTGAAAATGAAATGGATTTAGCTTATTCATTAGTAAAATTAGGAAGAAGTGCAAGAAACTCAGCAAATATTAAGAATAGACAACCACTTTCAAAAATGTTAATATCTGTAGATACTTTACCTGAATACTATGGAAATATAGTAAAAGAAGAATTAAATGTAAAAGAAGTAGATTTAGGTGCAAACATGAATGAATATGTTCATTTTGAAATAAAACCAAATTTACCAGTATTAGGAAAAGAATATGGAAAATTAATACCAAAAATAAGAGAAGCAATTTCAAAATTAAATCAAATGGATTTAGCAAATAAAGTAAAAAATGGTGGAGTAGAATATATAGAAATTGATGGAACACAAATAGAATTAACATCAGAAAATTTACTTGTTACAATGCAAGGAAAAGAAGGATTTGCATTTGCTGGTGAGGGAGAAATTGGTGTAGTATTAGATACAACTATAACTCCTGAACTAAAAGAAGAAGGATATGTAAGAGAAATTTTATCAAAAGTTCAAAACATGAGAAAAGATAAAGGATTTGAAGTATTAGATAAGATAAACTTATATGTATCTGAAAATGAAATGCTAGAAGAACTTGTAAAGAAATTTGAATCTGAAATAAAGAAAGAAACTTTAACAGAAAATATTGTATTTAATACACAAAGAAATACTTATACAGAAGTAAGTATTAATGGTGAAAAATTGATGCTTGATGTTGAAGTTGTAAAATAATTACAATTTTGGCTGTGTTAAATTTCATTTAAAACGCTGTTACATACAACTCGTATGTGCCCTTGCCTTTTAAATGAAATTTGCCGTGTCAAAATTTAATTCTTTTCCAACAACTTCTTCTTGCATCATTTTTTTGTTATTGCAATTATACATAAAATATAGTAGAATATTGTCGGAAAGGATAGAAATATGAATGATAAAATAATAATAAAAGGTGCAAAAGAGCACAACTTAAAAAATATAAATCTAGAAATTCCAAGAGACAAGTTAGTAGTAATAACAGGACTATCTGGTTCAGGAAAATCATCATTAGCATTTGACACATTATATGCAGAAGGACAAAGAAGATATGTTGAAAGTTTGTCATCTTATGCAAGACAATTCTTAGGATTAATGGAAAAGCCAGATGTAGAATCAATAGAAGGATTATCACCAGCAATATCAATAGATCAAAAAACAACATCAAAAAATCCACGTTCAACAGTTGGAACAGTAACAGAAATATATGATTATATTCGTTTACTATATGCAAGAGTTGGAACACCATATTGTCCAAATTGTGGTAAAAAGATTGAAAAACAGTCAATAGACCAAATTGTAGACAATGTTATGAAAATAAAAGAAGGAACAAGAATTCAAATATTAGCACCTGTAGTAAGAGGAAGAAAAGGAGAATATACAAAATTATTTGAAGATCTGCAAAAAGATGGATTTGCAAGAGTTAGAGTTGATGGAGAAATATATGATTTATCTGATGAAATAAAAATAGACAAGAATAAAAAACATGAAATAGAAGTTGTTGTAGATAGGTTAGTAATAAAAGAAGATATAGTAGGAAGACTTACAGAATCAATAGAAACAGCATTAAAACAAGCAGATAATTTAGTACTTATTGATATAGTAGGAGAAAAGCAAGTTTTATATAGTTGTAATTATGCTTGTCCAGATTGTGGATTCAGTTTTCCAGAATTAACTCCAAGAATGTTTTCATTTAATAACCCTTATGGAGCATGTCCAAAATGTTCTGGAATTGGATATTTAATGAAAATGGACGAAGATTTAATAATTCCAGACAAAACTAAAACATTGTATGATGGTGTAAAAGCATTTGGAGCTAGTACAATGAAAAAAGGCGATACAATGGCAAAAATGTACTTTGAGAGTGTCGGAAAACATTATGGAATAGATATCAAAAACAAAAAAATAAAAGATTTGCCAAAAGACTTTATAAATAAGATATTATATGGAACAGGAAATGATGAAATAGATTTTGAATATACCTCATCACTTGGAACAAGAAAATTCAAAGCACCATTTGAAGGAGTAATTCCAACATTAGAAAGACGACATAATGAAACAAAATCACAAGGAATGAGAGATTTTTATGAAATGTACATGAGTGAACTTCCATGTGATGAATGTAATGGAGCGAGATTAAAAAAAGAAATTTTATCAATAAAAGTTGGTGGAATAAATATAAATGAAATGACAGATTTATCTGTTAAAAGTTTACAAGAATTTTTAAGAAAACTTGAATTAACAGATTCACAAAAAATGATTGCAGAAATGATATTAAAAGAAATAGATGCAAGATTACAATTCTTAATAGATGTAGGACTTGAATATCTTACATTATCAAGAAGTGCAGGAACATTGTCAGGAGGAGAAGCACAACGTATAAGACTTGCAACACAAATTGGATCAGGTCTTACAGGAGTATTATATATACTTGATGAACCAAGTATAGGATTACATCAGAGAGATAATGATAAATTAATAGCAACACTAAAAAAATTGCGTGATTTAGGAAATTCTTTATTAGTTGTAGAACATGATGAAGATACAATGTATGCTGCAGACCAAATAATTGATATTGGACCAGGTGCAGGTGTTCATGGTGGTCAAGTTATGGCACAAGGAACAGCAGAAGAAATAAAAAATGTTCCAACATCAATAACAGGAGCTTATTTAAGTGGAAGAAAGAAGATTGAAGTACCAAAAAAGAGAAGACCTGGAAACAAGAAAAATATTGAAATAGTAAATGCAACAGAAAACAATCTAAAAAATATAAGTGTAAAATTTCCACTTGGTAAATTTATTTGTATTACAGGTGTATCTGGCTCAGGAAAAAGTACTTTAATAAATGAAGTATTATATAAAAATATTGCTCAACAATTAAATGGAGCAACAGAAAAGCCAGGAAAATGTAAAACAATAAAAGGATTAGAAAATATAGATAAAATCATAAATATAGATCAATCACCAATTGGACGTACACCACGTTCAAATCCTGCAACATATACAGGTGCATTTGATTTAATAAGAGATATTTTTGCAAGTACAAATGAAGCAAAAATGAGAGGATATGAAAAAGGTAGATTTAGTTTCAATGTACCTGGTGGAAGATGTGAAAGCTGTTCAGGTGATGGTGTTCACAGAATTGAAATGCATTTTTTACCAGATGTGTTTGTACCTTGTGAAGTATGTAAAGGAAAAAGATATAATAGAGAAACTCTTGAAGTTAAATATAAAGGAAAGAGTATAGCAGATGTTCTTGATATGACAGTAGAGGAATCATTAGAATATTTTGCAAATATTCCAAGAATAAAAAATAAAATACAAACATTATATGATGTTGGATTAGGTTATATAAAATTAGGTCAACCATCAACAACACTATCAGGAGGAGAAGCACAACGTGTTAAATTAGCAACAGAACTTTCTAAAAAGGCTACAGGAAAAACATTATATATATTAGATGAACCAACAACAGGATTGCATATAGCAGATGTACATAGACTAGTGGACATTTTGCAAAGGCTTGTAGATACAGGAAATACTATAATTGTAATAGAACATAATTTAGACCTAATAAAAACAGCAGATTATATTATAGATTTAGGTCCAGAAGGTGGAGATGCAGGTGGAGAAATAATTGCAGTAGGTACTCCAGAACAAATTTGTAAAAACGATAGAAGTTATACAGGAAAATTTTTAAAGAAATATTTGGAAAAATAATATTTTTAGCATATAAATTGAAAAAAATGTAAAAAAATATAAAAAAGTATTGACAATTATGTAAATATGTATTATACTATAAAAGTGTAAAACGTATTGCCAAGTGCAATTTGTTAGTAAGAGATAAAGGATTTCTATTAAAAGACATCATGAAAATTCCTCCTTTGAATATATATATATGATAGAAATTCTTTGATTCATATAGGGTGTAATCTTTGGCCCACTGCCTACCCTCCTTGAAAGCCCCCACTATTATTTTAATAGTGGGGGCTCTTTTTGACATATAAGGGAAAATATGCTATAATAGAAATAGGTTCGAAAGAATCTCTTTTAGTGTGCTATAAATCATACGGAGGGTAGACAAAATGAAAAAAATTATGAGTATGGCAATTGTGCTTATTGCACTGGTAACACTTTCGGTTTCCGCATTTGCGGCAGACAACGGTAAACAGATTTCTGAAAGTACTTTTCAGGAAAATGTCGTGGTCAAGGTTTCAAACGCGGGAAAATTTATGAAGGAGGAAGAAGAATTTGAGATTCTGACTCCGGAAGAGATTTCTTCTATGGAAGAAACAGAAGATCCTGATGCCCTTCTTGAGGTTTGCCCTAAGTGTGGCAAAATTCACGATGGGTGCTGTGCTGAAGAGGCAGAGCGCATTCACTTTAGACACTATGTCGATACTGATTATAGTTATCTGAAGTTTTGCGACCTGAAGGATAACGCACTGTACTTTGTGACTCTCGACAATAATCTTATGCTGATGAATCTCAAAACGAAACAGCTTTATTTTATTGCTGATGAGGTTATGGGGTTGACTCGGTATGGCATGAATGGGCGTTATATTGGATATGTAACGCTCAATGACAAGTTCTTTTCTGTACCCTATGAGGTAGGAAAAGACGGTAAGCTTAGCACTGATTTCCAGATTGAATTCGGTGAATAAAAGCTAAAACTCGAACATAAACACAAATAGCACACGGCGGCTCTCCTACTGTTGGAGCGCCGTTTTTTAATATATAAATTTGTTAAAGAAAATATATAATTCACACATAATTCATAAATATAAGATATAATAAACTACATTAAAATGGAAAGTCAGTTAAAAACTTTAACTTGAAAAAAATACACTAATATGATATATTATCAAAAGAATTGAAGAAAAATGTAGAGGAAAAAAATATGAATAAAATAGTACATATAGGAATGGATGTAGGTTCAACAACAGTAAAAATAGTTGTAATGGACGAAGATTTAAAAGAAATCTATACATCATATGAAAGACATTATTCAGATACAAAAAATACAGTATGTAAAGTATTAGAAGAATTAGTAGAAAAATATAAAGATAAAGAATTTACAATAGCATTAACAGGTTCAGGGGCAATGAGTACAGCTAAATTTTTAGATGTACCATTTATTCAAGAAGTTGTTGCATGTAAAAGATCTGTAGAAAGATATATTCCGCAAACAAATGTAGTAATTGAACTTGGAGGAGAAGATGCAAAAATCATTTATTTTGGAAGATCTGTAGAACAACGTATGAATGGAACATGTGCAGGTGGAACGGGAGCATTTTTAGACCAAATGGCATCATTATTAAATACAGATACAGCAGGGTTAAATGAACTTGCAAAAGGATATCAAACAATATATCCAATTGCATCAAGATGTGGTGTATTTGCAAAAACAGATGTGCAACCATTATTAAATGAAGGTGCTGCAAAAGAAGATATTGCAGTATCTATTTTACAAGCAGTTGTAAATCAAACAATATCAGGATTAGCTTGTGGAAGACCAATTAGAGGAAATGTAGCATTTTTAGGCGGTCCATTAACATATTTACCAGAATTAAGAAAAAGATTTGTTGAAACATTACATTTAACACCAGAGCAAACAATAGTGCCAGAAGAAGCACATTTATTAGTTGCCAAAGGAGCATGTTTAGAAGCAAAAGATGAGTCTCCAATAAGTGTGGAAAAATTAAAAAGTAAAATACAAGTATTAAAACATTCTCATGACACAACAACAGTACCATTAAAACCATTATTTTCAACAAATGTAGAATATGATGAATTTAAAGCTAGACATGAAAAAGACAAAGTAGCTAAAAAACCACTTTCAGAACATAAAGGAGACTGTTTTGTTGGAATAGACGCAGGTTCAACAACATCAAAATTAGTAGTTATAGATAGAGATGGAACATTACTATATTCGGCATATCAAGGAAATGGTGGAAAACCACTTGATAGTATAATAGAAATGTTAAAAAAATTATATTCTATTATGCCAAAAGAAGCAATTATTCGTTATAGTGGTGTAACTGGATATGGAGAAAAATTAATACAAACAGCATTAAATGTAGATTTAAATGAAATTGAAACAATAGCACATTATACAGCTGCAAAAAAATTCGAACCTAAAGTAACAAGTATTGTTGATATTGGTGGCCAAGACATGAAATATATCAAATTAAAGAACAACACAATAGACAATATAATGTTAAATGAAGCTTGTTCATCAGGATGTGGTTCATTTATTGAAACATTTGCAAAAAGTTTGAACTTAAATATAGAAGAATTTGTAAAAGAAGCATTAGAAGCACAAAATCCAGTAGATTTAGGTTCTAGATGTACAGTATTTATGAATTCAAAAATAAAACAAGCACAAAAAGAAGGATATTCAGTTGGAGACATATCAGCAGGTTTATCATATTCAGTAATAAAAAATGCAATACAAAAAGTAATGAAAATAAGAGATGTAAAAAAATTAGGAAGTCATATTGTTGTACAAGGTGGAACATTCTATAATGAAGCAGTATTAAGAGCATTTGAATTAATTGTTGGAAGAAATGTAACAAGACCAGATATAGCAGGGCTTATGGGAGCTTATGGTATGGCATTACTTGCATGTGAACAATATGAAGCAAATATGGACATGGAATATCATTCAACACTTGCAACAATCGAAGAAATTGATAAATTAGATATAAAAGTAACACATACAAGATGTAATGGATGTGAAAATCATTGTCAATTAACAATAAATAGATTTAGTAATGGAAAAAGACATATATCTGGAAACAGATGTGAAAAAGGTGAAGGAATAGTAAATTCACACAAAGATTTACCAAACTTAGTAAAATATAAATATGATAGAATATTTGGATATACACCATTAGAAGAAAAAGATGCACCAAGAGGAACAATAGGAATTCCAAGAGTTTTAAATATGTATGAAGACTATCCATTTTGGTTTACATTATTCACAAATTTAGGATTTAGAGTAATAATATCAGAAAAAAGTACAAGAAAGATATATGAAAAAGGTATTGAATCAATGCCATCTGAATCTGTATGTTATCCAGCAAAATTATCACATGGACATGTTATAAGTCTAATACAAAATGGAATTAAAACAATATTTTATCCATGTATACCATATTCAAGAAAAGAGTATGAAGATGCAAATAATAGATATAATTGTCCAATTGTAATATCTTATTCAGAAGTATTAAAAAATAATATTGAAGAATTAAAAAGTGAAGATATTAAATTCATAAACCCATTTTTACCATTTGAATCAAAAGCATTATTAAAAAGAATGATGGAATTACCTGAATTTAAAGAATATAATTTTAACAAAAAAGAATTAAAAAATGCAATAGAAAAAGCTCAACAAGAATATCAAAAATGTAGACAAGATATACATGAAAAAGGAAAAGAAACAATTGAATATATTGAAAAAAATAATTTAAAAGGAATTGTATTAGCAGGAAGACCATATCATGTAGATCCAGAAATAAATCATGGAATAGATACATTAATAACAAGTTTAGGAATGTGTGTATTAACAGAAGATAGTGTGGCAGATAAAGCATTACCAGAAAGACCACTTCGTGTTGTTGACCAATGGATGTTCCATTCAAGATTATATGCAGCAGCAGATTTTGTAGGTAGACATGATAATTTAGAGCTTGTTCAAATAAATTCGTTTGGTTGTGGAGTTGATGCTGTTACAACAGATGAAGTTGAAGAAATTCTAACAAGTTTTGGAAAAATGTATACATTAATAAAAATTGATGAAGTAAATAACTTAGGAGCTGTAAGAATTCGTTTACGTTCATTACTTGCAAGTATTAATAAAAGATTAAATAATAAAAAAGAAGAAAAAGAAACAGGTGAATATTTCTTAAAGAAAAATCCATTTACAGAAGAAATGAAAAAAGAATATGTAATCTTAATTCCACAAATGGCACCAATTCATTTCGATTTTATTGAACCAGTTTTGCAAAGTGAAGGATATAAAGCAAAACTTTTAAGAGAATGTACACAAAATACAATTGAAACAGGTTTGAAATATGTAAATAATGATGCTTGTTATCCATCAATTATAACAACAGGACAAATGATAGAAGCATTAGAATCTGGAGAATATGATGTAAATAAAACAGCATTAATAATGTCACAAACAGGTGGAGGATGTAGAGCAACAAATTATATAGGATTTATTCGTAAAGCCCTAAAAGATGCAGGTTTTGGACAAGTTCCAGTAATCTCATTTAATGTTGTTGGAATGGAGAAAAATCCTGGGTTTAAGCTAACATTACCATTAGTTGAAAAACTATTAAAATCAATGGTTTATGCAGATTTATTACAAAAAATGTTATATAAAAATAGGGCTTATGAAAAAAATAAAGGTGAAACAGATAAATTATTTGCAGAATGGATGGAAAAAGCAAAAAAACTCGCAATAAATAGTAGTTCAAAAGAATTTTCAAAGAGTATATATCAGATGGTTGATGATTTTGAAAAAATTGAATGGAAGCAAGGAAAAGAAAAGCCAAAAGTAGGAATAGTAGGAGAAATCTTAATTAAATATCATCCATTTGGAAATAATTATGTAGCAAATTTATTGGAAAAAGAAGGCGCAGAAGTTGTTTTACCAGACTTTATGGGATTTGTTAAATATGTTGCAGCAAATGGAGTAATATCACATCAATTATTAAAAAATAATGGATTGAAATCAATGTTATTTGATGTTGCAATAAAATTGATAAATTCATTTGAAAAAGATGCTAAAAAAGCATTAGAAAAATCTAAAAAAGGATATTTACCAACTTGTGATATTTGGCATTTAGCAGATAATGTAAAATCAGTTTTATCAACAGGAAATCAAACAGGTGAAGGTTGGTTCTTGACGGCTGAAATGCTTGAATATATGGAAAATGGTATTCAAAATATAGTTTGTGTTCAACCATTTGCGTGTTTACCAAATCATGTTGTTGGTAAAGGTGTAATAAAAACTATCAGAGATATGTTCCCAGATGCAAATATTGTACCAGTTGATTATGATCCAGGTGCAAGTGAAGCAAATCAGACAAATAGAATTAAACTTCTTATGACAGTAGCTAAAGACAACTTGAAAATTAAGCAAAAAGAAAAAAAGATGGCTGAAAAAGAAAATAAGAATACAACAAAAGTATAAAATAAGTAAAGAGTGGCACTTTCCTGTAAAGGATAAGTGCCACTTTGTGCTATTTGTTAGTTAATTTTAACAAGTCTAAATTTGGAAAAAATATTAATAAATATTTGTTGAGATTTTTATTTTCATATGTTAAAATTAGAATGACTTACAAAAGGAGGAAAATAAAAGATGGAGAAAAAGAAATATGAAAAAATAATTATATCAATAATATTAATAATACAGACGATAATATTTATAATAGTAGGAGCAAATAAATCATATATTCATATGGACGAAGCATATTCATTAGGTCTTGCAAGTTATGATAAAGTTGAAATACAAGATAATGAAAACTTTTATAATATATGGCATGATGGAAAATATTATGAAGATTATCTATGTGTAAATGATGATGAAATTGGTCAATATAAACAAGTATATGAAAATCAAAAAAATGATGTTCATCCACCTTTATATTATTTAATATTAAGATTTGCAATGGGATTCCATAAAAATAGTTATTCAAAATGGCCAGGAATAATAATAAATATGATAATATATGCATTTGTAACAATATTTATGTATTTGATACTAAACAAAATATTAAAAGACAAATACAAATATAAAGAAAAATCTGCAATTATAGCTATGGTATCATCACTTGTATTAGCATCAATAACAAATGTAATATATATAAGAATGTATGCATTATCAACACTAAATGTATTGATTACAACATATTTACACTTAATGCTATTAGAGAAGAAAGAAATAGATTATAAGTTATTAATATTTATAGGAATTTCAGCACTTGCAGGTTCATTAACACATTATTATTATTTATTTTATTTAGCAATGATGTTTATAATGTTTGCAATAAAATATATAAAAGAAAAAAGATATAAAGAATTAATTGCATATATAGTAACAATGTGTATAGCAGGTGTAACATCTTTAATAATTTTCCCATATTCAATAAAACATTTATTTTTTGGATATAGAGGACAAGGAGCCTTAAGCAAATTAACTCAAATTTCAGAGTTTTTAAAAAGCATAAAGATGTATATAAAGAAATTTAATAGACACGCATTTAATGGATTGTTATTTATTTTACTAGCATTGATAGTTGGATTAGGAATTTATAAAAAAGTAAATAAAAAGAAAATATTTGAGAACAAAAATCAGTATATAAAATATATAGCAATTCCAACAGCATTTTATACTTTATTAGTTTCATTATCAGCCCCTTGGATTGAATTAAGATATATAATGCCAGTATGTGGATTAGTATTTATATTAATTATATATTTATTAGAAAATGTTTTGGAAAATATTTTTAATGAAAAAAATGTATTTAGAGTTTTGGCAGTATGTTTAACAATTATATTGATAACACCTATAATATTTAAGATGGAGCCAGAAGAAGAATTTTTAGATAAAAGAGATATTGTAGAAGAGGTTCAAAATGAATTGAATGTTCCAACAATTTATATGTTTAATTCTAATGAAAATAGATTTTTAGATGATATATTGTTATTTTCAAAGTTAGATAATTCATATATAGCTAAAGATGTAGAATGTACAGATGAAAATATAAATAAAATTTTGAATGGTAAAGATTTATCAAATGGAATTTTAGTATTTATAAATGGTGGGCAAAATAATGATGAAATGATGGAAAAAATAAAAAATGCAACAGGATTAAATGAATGGAAATGGATTAAAGGATTAAATGCTTGTAATATATATTTAGTTAAATAATGGTAAAAAACACTTCGTTTGAAGTGTTTTTTTGATATATAATGTCAAATTATGTATGACGAAATTTGTTGACAAAATCTATGGTTGAGTATATATTAAATATGCCTTTCGCCCAAAGGTAGAAAGGAGGTGCAGTCATTGAAAGACTTCGTAGATTTGCTAAAACTCATAATAGTTTATTACATAATAAAGTATTTGAGCAAATAGCATAAAGAAAAGACTAAGAATTGGAGGTTCTTAGTCTTTTTATGTGCAATCTTTTAAGACTTCGTTTGCAATTGCTATAATTATATTAGCATAATTATAAAAAAATGTCAATGGTAAGAAAATTGTTTTAAAATACTAAATTGTACTGACCTCCCAGTATAATCAAAAAACATCAAAAAAATGGTATAAATATATAAGGTTTACAAACGAAACCAAAATTAAGAAAATAAGGAAAAAGAATGGAAAGATTATATAAATATATAGAAATAACAGATTTAAAAGATATGCTAAAAAAATCAGGAGAAAAATATGGTGAAAAAATAGCATATAAAATAAGACAAGAAAATGGATATAAAGAAATCACACATAATGAAGTAAGAAAAATGGTTGATGGACTTGGAACAAAATTGATAGATATGGGGTTAAAAGATAAAAGAATAGCTGTAATAGGTGAAAATAGATATGAATGGGAAATAGCGTATTTATCAATAGTTTGTGGGACAGGAACAGTAGTACCATTAGACAAATCATTACCAGAAAATGAATTAGAAAGTTTAATTGAAAGATCAAAAGCAGAAGCAATAATATGTTCACAAAAATATGTCGAAATATTAAAAAAGACAAAATTAAAATATATCATTTCAATGGATTTAGAAAATGATAATGATGGAATCATATCACAAAAAAGACTTATATCAGAAGGAATACAACTAGTAAAATTTGGAGATACAAGTTTTACAAATGCAAAAATTGATAATGAAAAAATGAGTATAATGTTATTTACATCTGGAACAACATCAATATCAAAAGCAGTAGCACTTTCACATAAAAATATATGTTCAAATTTAATGGATATATCATCAATATTAGATGTAAATTCATCAGATGTGTTTTTATCATTTTTACCATTACATCATGTATTTGAATGTACAGTTGGATTTTTATTTTCACTATATGTTGGAGCTGAAACAGTATTTTGTGATGGAATTAGACATATTCCAGAAAACTTAGCTGAATATAAGGTTTCTGTAATGGCATCTGTTCCAGCAATATATGAAAGATTATTCAAAATAATAAAAAAGCACTTGGAAAAACAAGGAAAAGTTGAACAAATACTTAAAGATGAAGAAAAATATAAAGATTCAAGTATGGAAAAGAAAAAAGAAGTATTTAAAGAAATACATGATTTACTTGGGGGAAATATAAAACTATTTATAAGTGGTGCTGCAAGTTTAGAACCAAGTATTGAAGAAAAATTTAGAAGGCTTGGATTTAATATGGTTCAAGGATATGGATTAACAGAGACATCACCAGTTGTTGCAATAGGAAATAAAAAATATCATAAAACAGGCTCTATTGGAAAATGTGTTCCAAGTGATGAAGTAAAATTATTAGATATAAATAAAGATGGAATTGGAGAATTAGCAGTAAAAGGACCTAATGTAATGCTTGAATATTATGAAAATAAAGAAGCAACAGAAAAAGTATTAAAAGATGGATGGTTTCAAACTGGTGATTTAGCAAGAATTGATGAAGATGGTTATATATTTATTTGTGGAAGAAAGAAAAGTGTAATTGTATTAAAAAATGGCAAAAATATTTTTCCGGAAGAAATGGAAACATTAATTAATAAAGAAGATGGTGTAGAAGAATCATTTATTTTTGGAAAACCAATTTCAAAAGATCCAAATGATATAAAGATTTTTGTAAAAATTGTTTATAACAAAGAAAGTTTTGAAGGAAAAACAGAAACTGAAATAAAAGAATATTTTAATGAAAAAATAAAATCAATAAATAAAACAATGCCACATTATAAAGCAATTAGAGGAATTATTATTTCAGACAAACCATTAATAAAAACTACAACAAATAAAATTAAAAGAGAAAAAAATTTAGAACAAATAATTAAGGAGTTATAATGACAAAACAAATTTTAGGTAATGTATTTGAAAATTATGAAGAAATTGACTCTACACAAACAGAAATACATAGAAGAATAGAAAAATGTAAAATACAAAATGGAACAATTATAATGGCAAATAGACAAACAAATGGAAAAGGAACACATGGTAGAGTTTGGCATACAGGTAATGAAAATAATATTGCATTTTCATTTTATATTGAAACAGAATGTGAACCACAAAAACTTGAAGGAATAACAATAGAAATTGCACAAATATTAATACAAATTTTTGAAGAAAAATATGGAATAAATCTTCAAATAAAAGCTCCAAATGATATTTATTATAATGGAAAAAAAGTTGGTGGAATATTAACAGAATCTAAAATTGTTGGACAAAAAACGAAATATATAGTTGTAGGAATAGGCATAAATACTAATGGGAAGAACTTTAGTGATGATATAAGAAATATTGCAACATCAATTAAAAAAGAATTTAACATAGATGTTGATAATTTATTTATTGTAAATGAATTTTGCAAAATATTTGAAAAAAGATTAATGAAAAGGATAGAAGAATAATATGAAAATAGGATTTTTGTTCCCAGGTCAAGGTTCACAATATGTTGGAATGGGAAAAGATTTATATGAGAAATATGAGGAAGTTAGAAATATATATGATAGAGTAGAAAATTTGACAGGAGTAGATGTGAAAAAGATATCATTTGAAGGTCCTGAAGAAGAATTAAATCAAACTAAAAATACTCAAATTTGTATTTTAACAATGAGTTTAGCAATATTAGAAATACTTAATAAAAATGGAGTAAAAGCGGAAATATCAGCAGGTTTAAGTCTTGGTGAATATTCTGCACTGATATATAGTGGAATATTAAATTTTGAAGATGGAGTAAAATTAGTTCAAAAACGTGGAGAATATATGCAAAACTTAGTTCCTGATGGTGAATGGCTAATGTCAGCTATACTTGGAATGGGAGAAAATGAAGTTGAAGAAGTATGTTCAAAAGTTCAAAATGGATTTGCAGTACCAGTAAATTTTAATTGCCCAGGTCAAATTGTAATTTCAGGTGATAAAGATGGAATAAAAGAAGCAGAAAATATAGCTAAACAATATGGTGCTAGAAGAGTTATTGAGTTAAAAACATCAGGTCCTTTTCATACCATAAAATTACAAAAAGCATCTGATGAATTAAGAAAAGAATTAGATAAAATAAAATTTAATAATGGAAATTCAAAAGTTATTAAAAATATAGATGCTGAAGTTTATACAGAAAATGATGATATGAAAGATATTTTAGCAAAACATATAATAAGTCCAGTAAGATTTTCAAAGAGTTTAGAAAATATGATTAAACTTGGTGTTGATACTTTCATTGAAATAGGTCCAGGTAAGACATTGTCTGGATTTGCTAAAAAGATTAAAACAGATAAAGAGATTAGGATTTTTAATGTGACAGATGTGGAAACATTGAAAAACGTTTTATATCAAGTTTTGGAAAAAAATTAATTATTTTTCAATAAGAAAGGTGGAAGAAAATGGATAAGTGTGCATTAATAACAGGTGCAACAAGAGGAATAGGCAAACAAATAGCAATAACATTAGCAAAACAAGGTTATAATATTGCATTAAATTATAGAAAAGAAAATGAAGAACTAGAAAATACCAAAAAAGAAATTGAAAAAATTGGAGTTCAAGTTCTAGCAGTAAAAGGTGATGTTGCAAATTTTGAAAATTGTGAAAACTTTGTAAAACAAGTAATAGAAAGATTTGGACAAATAGATGTATTAGTAAATAATGCAGGAATTACAAAAGATATGTTACTTATGAGAATGAAGAAAGAAGATTTTGAACAAGTAATAGATACTAATTTAGTTGGAACATTTAATGTTACAAAAAATGTAGTGCCATATATGATGAAAGCTCGTTCTGGAAGAATAATTAATATTTCATCTGTTGTTGGAATTTCAGGTAATGCAGGTCAAACAAATTATTCTGCATCAAAAGCAGGAATTATCGGATTTACAAAGAGTTTAGCTAAAGAGATTGCTTCAAGAAATATTTTAGTAAATGCTGTTGCTCCTGGTTTTATTGAAACAAATATGACTGATGTTTTAAAAGATGATGTTAAACAGGAAATTGCCAAAAATATTCCTTTGAAAAGAATGGGAACTACTCAAGATGTTGCTAATGTTGTTAAGTTTTTAGCTTCTGATGATAGTTCTTATATTACTGGGCAAGTTATTAATGTTGATGGTGGTATGCTTATGTGATTTGAATAAGTGAAAAAATAGGAGAGAAAGATATGGAAAGAAGAGTAGTAATTACAGGACTTGGAGCAATAACTCCAATAGGAAAAGATGTAAATGAATCATGGAATAGTATATTAAATAAAAAATGTGGAATTGATAATATTTCTTTATTTGATAATTCTACATTTAAAACAAAAGTAGATGCAGAAGTTAAAAATTATGAATCACAAGAATATTTTGATTTGAAACAATCAAAAAGATTAGATAGAAGTTCACAATTTGCAATTATAGCTTCAAGAGAAGCTTTTAAAGATAGTGGAATTACAAAAGAAAATACAGATTTTGAAAGAGTAGGAGTATTTGTAAGTTCAGGAATTGCAGGGTTAAGCACAATTCAAGAACAATGTACAATAAATTGTACAAAAGGACATAATAGAATTTCACCAATGTTTATTCCAATGTCAATTGCAAATATGCCAGCAGGAAATGTTGCAATTGAATTAGGTGCAAAAGGGGAATCAATTTCAATACTTTCAGCTTGTGCATCATCAACACATGCAATAGGAGAAGCATATAAAACAATAAAATATGGTTCAGAGGATGTAATAATAGCAGGTGGTTCAGAAGCATCAATATGTGAAATTGGAATTGCAGGATTTGAAAATATGAAAGCATTATCAAGTGCAACAGATATAACAAGAGCAAGTATTCCATTTGATAAAGAAAGAAGTGGATTTGTAATGGGAGAAGGTGCAGGTGTTTTAGTTTTAGAAGAACTAGAACATGCACAAAAAAGAGGTGCAAAAATATATGCTGAAATAATTGGATATGGTGCAACATCAGATGCTTATCATATAACATCACCAGCTCCTGATGGAGAAGGTGCAGCAAGGGCTATGACAAGAGCAATAGAAGATGCAAAAATAAAACCAGAAGATATAAATTATATAAATGCACATGGAACTTCAACACATTTAAATGATTCTTGCGAAACAATGGCAATAAAAAAAGCATTAGGAGAATATAGTTCAAAAGTAATGATAAGTTCAACAAAAGGAAATACAGGTCATTTATTGGGAGCTGCAGGTGGAGTAGAAGCAATTTTCTGTACAAAAGCAATTGAGCAAGGAAAAGTTCCACCAACTATTAATTATAAAGAAAAAGATGAAGAATGTGATTTAGATATAGTTCCAAATGAAGTAAGAAATGAAAAGATAAATATTGCAATGTCAAACTCCTTAGGATTTGGAGGACATAATGCAAGTATTATTTTAAAAAAATATGAGTAATATTGCTGACAGAAAGGAATATAAAAATGAATTATGAAGATATAAAAAAATTAATTGATGACATGGGGAATTCTAAATTAACAGAGATTTCAATAGATTTTCCAGATGGAACTAAAATTGGAATGAAAAAAGAAGTAAAAGTAGTTGAAAAATTACAAGAAAAAAATATACAACATATTGAACAAAAAGAAGTAAATGAAATTGTAGAAACTGAAACACAAGAAGATAATTGCAAAATTGTGAAATCACCAATGGTTGGAACATTTTATTTAAAACCAGATCCTAATTCAAATCCTTATGTAGAGATTGGAAAAAAAGTAAAAAAAGGTGATATTTTATGTATTATAGAAGCAATGAAATTAATGAATGAAATAGAATGTGAATTTGATGGTGAAATTGCAGAAATACTTGTTAAAGATGGAGAAATGGTTGAATATGGAAAGCCATTATTTAAGATAAAATAAAAGGAAGGAAAATAAAGATGTTAAATAAAGAGCAAATAAAGGAAATAATACCACAAAGAGAACCATTTTTAATGATAGATGAGGTAGAAGAATATATACCAGGAGAAAGTGCAGTAGCATATAAATATGTAAATGAAGAAGAATGGTATTTTAAAGGACATTTTCCTGGAAATCCAATAATGCCAGGTGTATTAATAACAGAAAGTCTAGCACAAGCAGGAGCAATTGCAATATTAAGTATGGAAGAAAATAAAGGAAAAAATGCTTTATTTGGTGGAATAGACAAAATGAAATTCAAAAAAATGGTTGTTCCAGGAGATAAGTTAAAATTAGAAGTAAAAATTGTAAAAAGAAAAGGTCCAATTGGAATTGGAGAAGCAATAGCCACAGTTGATGGTAAAATTGTAGCAAAAGGTGAATTAACATTTGCAGTAGTTGATAACAAATAAAAAATTGTTAATATGTGTGAACTTGAAACAATAGAGAAAAGGATGGGAATATAAATGAACAAGATATTAATTGCAAATAGAGGAGAAATAGCAGTCAGAATAATAAGAGCATGTAAAGAAATGAATATAAAAACAGTAGCAGTATATTCAGAAATAGATAAAGATGCAATGCATACAAAACTTGCAGATGAAGCAATTTGTATAGGCCCAGCAAGCTCAAATAAAAGTTATTTGAATTTCAAAAACATAATAGAGGCAGCACATATTACAGGGGCAGATGGAATACATCCAGGTTTTGGGTTTTTATCAGAAAACAGTCAATTTGCAAAAATATGTGAAGAATCAAATATAAAATTCATAGGACCTAAATATCAAGTAATAGAATTATTAGGAAATAAATCAAATGCAAAAAAATTAATGGAATCTGCAGGAGTTCCAGTAATACCAGGTTCAAAAGGAAGTGTTACAGGGCTTACAGATGCAATAAAAACAGCTGAAAAAATAGGATATCCTGTTATGCTAAAAGCAGCAGCTGGTGGTGGTGGAAAGGGAATACGAATTGCAAATAATTCTGAAGAACTAGAAAAAAATTATAATATAGTAAAACAAGAAGCCAAAATATCTTTTAATGATGATGAAATATATATGGAAAAATTCATAAAAAATCCTCGTCATGTAGAAATTCAAATATTAGCAGACGAACATGGAAATGTAATACATTTAGGAGAAAGAGATTGCTCAATTCAAAGAAGAAATCAAAAAGTATTAGAAGAAACACCATCAACAGCAATAGATGATAAATTAAGAAATAAAATGGGAGAAGCAGCAGTAAAAGCAGCTAAAGTTGCAGGATATACAAGTTGTGGAACAATAGAATTTTTAGTGGATAGTGATAAAAACTTTTATTTTATGGAAATGAATACAAGAATTCAAGTAGAACATCCAATAACAGAAGAAAGAACAGGTATAGACATAGTAAAAGAACAAATAAAAATAGCAGCAGGTGAAACATTAAAATTAAAACAAAAAGATGTTGAATTTAGAGGATATAGTATGGAATGTAGAATAAATGCAGAAAATCCAAGTAAAAAATTTAGACCTTCACCAGGAACTATAACTGGAATAAACCTTCCAGGAGGAAATGGTGTACGTGTTGATACTGCAATTTATGCGGGTTACACCGTGCCTGCAAATTATGATTCTATGATAGCAAAAATAATTGTGCATGGGCAGACTAGAGGAGAGGCTATAAGTAAAATGAAAAGAGCATTGGAAGAGCTTGTGGTTGAAGGAATAGATACTAATAGAGATTTCTTATATAGTATAATTACTCATCCAGACTTTATAAGAGGAAACTTTGACACCTCCTTTATAGAAAAGATGATGGAAGAAAAATCCTGAAATAAATATAGTTTCTTAGAGTTGGAATAATTAAAACAAAAATACAATACACAGTTCATTAGAATACTTGGCTAAAATTATATTAAGAAATGTAAAAGCATAAAAGAGAGGAAAATGCAATGATTGTAGA
>OLIS01000651.1_pt1 | contig 27092 bp, 15 predicted proteins | sample 1601351 | NCBI WGS metagenome assembly OLIS01 (sample SAMEA2452122, study PRJEB22498) | human gut metagenome | biome: human feces; feature: human gut; material: feces | place: Australia | collected 2012
CCTCTGGTGGATCGGCATGCACATCTGCGTCGAAAGAACCGTCCCATGTGTTAAAGGCAATCGGGCTTTCCGACGAACTGGCGCGTGGCACGATTCGGCTGACGATCGGGGAAGAGACAACAAAAAAGGATGCAGACTATGTGATTGCCTGCATCCGGGAACTCGTCGGGGGACTGCGGGAACAGTCACCTTTTTATGAGGATTACCAGTCGCGTTTTCACGCGGTAGATTAAGGAATCTTATGGAATTCCGGTTTGCGTTCTTTAAATGTCGTATAGTAACGGAAACCATGGGAGAGTAGCAGATCTCTTGCAGCATCAAAGCCGTAGCCGATATGCTCTGCATGATGCGCGTCGCTTCCGACGGTGATGATTTCTCCTCCAGCGTCCTTGTACATTTTCAGGATATCTGTATGAGGATGCGGGAAGGAGAGCCCGCGGTATAAGCTTCCGGTGTTGATCTCGATGCCCTGACCACGGGCGACAAGAATCTGAAACAGCTCTTCAAAGATATCTGCATAATCGCGGATATCAAAAAAATCCGCCTTTGTCTTTCCATAGCGCACGATATAATCAAGGTGTCCGCACACATTGAAGTTATCAAATTCTTTTACACAGGCAAGCAGCGTTTCAAAATAATGACGGTAGGCAGTCAGGTCATCTTTCCCTTCAAAATATTCCGGATAATATGGATCCATGCCGTCGACGACATGCAGGCTGCATATAATAAAATCCAGTTCCGGGTGTGCCTGCACGAATGTGTTTAATTTTTTCGTTGTCGATGGCATCACGCCAAGTTCCACACCCACGCGAAGATCAAACTCTGGGACAAGCTTCTCAGAAAGAGCGTGGTAAGTGCGATAGTAGGAATCCAGATCTAAATCAAAATCCACGTCCGGTTCCTCAGGACGAACCGGGAAATCCATGTCATAATGATCTGTAACGCAGAGGGCAGACAAGCCTTTTTCTTTTGCGGAGGCGATCACTGCCTGCATTGGTTCGTCACAGTCACTGGAAAAATCCGTATGAAAATGATAATCGGGAAATAGCATGGTTTAATCCTCCTGTAAAATATAATGCATAAAATACTATGATTTCACGAAAGCTATGATTGCTAATTATAACGTATAATCTTATAAAATCCAATAAATTTGGAAAATCACGCACTTTTTGAAAAAAATTACAAAAAATAGTCTTGAATTTTACTATAAAAGAAGTTATGATATTTGATGTAAGTTTTTAGATGAATTACTGCAGCCATGCAGTATTTAAATCTTAATAATTAAAACTTAGGAGGATTAAAAAATGGCAGTAAAAGTAGCAATTAATGGTTTTGGACGTATCGGACGTCTTGCATTCAGACAGATGTTTGACGCAGAAGGTTATGAAGTAGTTGCAATCAACGACTTGACAAAGCCTTCTATGCTTGCTCACCTTTTGAAGTATGATTCATCACAGGGTAAGTATCAGTATGCAGATCAGGTTTCTGCTGATGATGAAGCAGGTACAATCACAGTTTGTGGTAAGACACTTAAGATCTATGCTGAGGCAGATGCTAAGAATCTTCCATGGGGAGAGCTTGATGTAGACGTTGTACTTGAGTGTACAGGTTTCTATGTATCAAAGGCTAAGTCACAGGCTCATATCGATGCAGGTGCTAAGAAGGTAGTTATTTCAGCTCCAGCTGGTAACGATCTTCCTACAATCGTATATAGCGTAAACGAGAACACACTTACAGCAGATGACAAGATCATCTCTGCAGCTTCTTGTACAACAAACTGTCTTGCTCCTATGGCTAAGGCACTTAACGATTACGCTCCAATCCAGTCAGGTATCATGTCAACAATCCACGCTTACACAGGTGACCAGATGATTCTCGACGGTCCTCAGCGTAAGGGCGACCTCCGTCGTTCTCGTGCAGGTGCTCAGAACATCGTTCCTAACTCAACAGGTGCTGCTAAGGCTATCGGTCTTGTAATCCCTGAGTTGAACGGTAAGTTGATCGGTTCTGCACAGCGTGTTCCTACTCCAACAGGTTCTACAACTATCCTCGTAGCTGTTGTTAAGGGTAAGGACGTAACTGTTGAGGGTATCAACGCTGCTATGAAGGCTGCTTCTAACGAGAGCTTCGGTTACAACGATGAGCAGATCGTTTCTTCTGATATCATCGGTATGCGTTTCGGTTCACTCTTCGATGCTACTCAGACAATGGTTAGCAAGATCGACGAGGATACATATCAGGTACAGGTAGTTTCTTGGTACGACAATGAGAACTCTTATACTTCTCAGATGGTTCGTACTATCAAGTACCTCGCTGAGTTGAAGTAATACCGCAGAAGCGATTTACGACAATATATATAGCCTGGCATTTTACAATGCCAGGCTTTTTTATTATTTATTTTTGGGTCTAATGGCTTGAAGTTTTATAGCATAAAGGCATACTGATTCTCCTTTTCTTGCCTTGTTTTCCCATTTTTTTTATTTCTTTGTTTGTCTGTATCGGAAAAATTTGTATCTTTGCGCCATGAAACATTCTATGATTACCATATTGGGTCCTACTGCCAGTGGAAAGACTAGTCTTGCCGCTGCACTTGCCTCGCATATCAATGGCATGGATTCTTCCATGTGGGGTGGCGATACGCATGGGGCTGAGATTATCAGTGCCGATAGTCGCCAGGTCTATCGGGGCATGGATATTGGTACGGGAAAAGATCTTGAGGATTATACGGTAGGGGGTAAACTGATTCCTTATCATCTGATAGACATCTGTGATGCCGGTACCAAGTATAATCTCTTCCAATATCAGCAGGACTTCTATGATGCCTATCAGGACATTACTCATCGTGGCGTACTTCCGATACTCTGTGGAGGTACCGGACTCTATATCGAGTCTGTCTTGAAAGGTTATCATCTTTCACCAGTTCCTCAAAATCCTGCTCTTCGTAATTCCCTCGAAGGTAAAACGCTGGAAGAACTGACAGATATGTTGGTGGATTTGAAGGCGAAGAATGGTTCTAATATGCACAATCGCACAGATGTAGATACTGCGCAGCGCGCCATCCGTGCGATTGAGATTGAAACTTACAATCTTGAACATCCAATGCCAGAGCGGGAATTGCCTGCGGTTGATTCTTTGGTGATAGGAGTAAGTATCGACCGTGATGCCCGCCGTGATAAAATCACCCGCCGTCTGAAACAACGTCTGGAGAATGGGATGGTAGAGGAAATCAAGGGACTCCTCGATCGTGGTATTCCTGCAGAAAACCTGTTGTATTATGGGTTGGAATACAAGTTTATCACAGAATATGTGATAGGAAAAACTTCTTATGAGGAGATGCTGCGAGGATTGGAAATCGCCATTCATCAGTTTGCCAAAAGGCAGATGACCTGGTTCCGAGGTATGGAGCGCAGAGGTTTTACCATTCATTGGATAGATGCACTTCAACCGATGGAGCAGAAGGTAGAGCAGGTTCTTGAACTGATGAAATCTAATCAGTAGCTATTTATATGATTGATAGATATTTGGATAAGTAATAGATGGATTTCTGATCGTATATACATTATTATTAATATAGAGAATATTATTATAGGAGAATAATCGACGTGGCTGTAAATGAAAATAAATGGGGATTGCTCTATTGTCCTCGAGGAGGATGGAGGAGCAGTGCGCGCTGGACTAGGATAGAGAAAGTTTTGCGCCAACTTCATGTGGACTATGATTTCGTGCAAAGCGAGAATCAGAAAAGTGTAGAGCGTCTGGTTAAGATGTTTATCAATAATGGCTATAAGACAATCATTATTGTGGGTGGAGATTCTGCATTGAATGATGCAGTAAATTGTCTGATGCAGGTAGATGCTTCCGTAAGAAACCAGATTGCGCTGGGTATTATTCCTAATGGACTGATGAATGACTTTGCTCATTTCTGGGGATTTGATGATAGTGATTATGAACAGACTATCAAATGGCTCCAGCAGCGTCGTGTGCGTAAGATTGATTTAGGTTGTATCCGTTATCAGAACAAGAAGGGGGAAAACTGTCACCGCTATTTTCTCAATTGCGTGAATGTCGGTCTGATAGCTGCTATCATGAATCTGCGTCGCAAGACCCATCATGTATTTGGTTCCCGTACCCTGTCGTTCCTCTTCTCATTCGTGCTGATGATTTTCCAGCGATTAGACTATAAGATGCATATCCGCATTAATTCAGATGTCATTAAGCGTAGGGTGATGACCATGTGTGTAGGAAATGCATCGGGATATGGACAGACTCCTAATGCGGTGCCTTATAATGGTCTGCTGGATGTCTCTGTAGTTCATCATCCTGGTATGACCCAGCTCTTTGAAGGCTTTTATCTTTTCGTCAAAGGTAAATTCCTCAATCATAAAAGTGTGCATCCCTATCGCACGAGAGAGGTGGTGGTAGAGGATTCTTCTCATGCGATGATTGGTGTAGATGGTCGATTGATGAAGACGCCAGTTGGACCTTACCGCATCACGGTGGAGCAGGAAGTAATCAACTTCCTGATACCGCAGTAGTCAGATTGATCTTATTTCAAGAATAATAAGGTTTTAAGAATAATAAGGTGTATCGGAATACAAGTTCCGGTGCACCTTTTTTTCGATTGTGCGATTGTTGTAAAGAGACTACACAAAACTGTGTGTATTCCTCAAAGTGACTTAAAATCGGGGAATATTTGCCTTTTAAAAGCTTATAAAACATTAAATATAGCGATTTTCTTAAATTCTTTGCCAAAAAACTTTGTCGTTTCGCTTTTTTTCCTTACCTTTGGATGCAATAAAGTCAACAAAAAATATTAAAAACCTTAATATAGATCTATGAGTTATCTAAAATTCGAAAAGGCCCTGATGACCAACCTACAGGAGTCATTGCCGAAGGAGTTGCTTAGAACCAACCGCTCGGGTGCTTATTCGTGCTCTACGATTGTTGACTGTAATACTCGAAAGTATCACGGTTTGCTGGTTGTCCCTATTCCAGAACTGGATGGCGACAATCATGTATTGCTGAGTTCTCTCGATCCTACAGTCATTCAGCATGGCGCTGAATTCAATCTCGGATTGCACAAGTATCAAGGCAACAATTTTAGCCCGATGGGCCATAAATACATTCGTGAGTTTGATTGCGATAAGGTGCCAACAACGCTTTACCGTGTAGGTGGTGTCATTTTAAAGAAAGAGGTCGTTTTTCAGCATTATGAAGATCGCATCTTGATCAGATACACCATGGTGGATTGTCATTCTGCTACCACCTTGCGTTTCCGTCCATTCTTGGCATTCAGAAGCGTGCGTCAGTTTACCCATGAGAATGGAACAGCATCCCGTGAGTATTCAGCAGTGGATAATGGTATCAAGACTTGTATGTATGCAGGTTATCCAGACCTTTATATGCAGTTCTCCAAGAAGAATGAGTTTGTTTTTGCCCCAGACTGGTATCGTGGTGTGGAGTATCCTAAGGAGCAGGAGCGTGGCTATGCTTCCAATGAGGACCTTTATGTACCTGGTTATTTTGAGATGCCAATCAAGAAAGGTGAGAGCATAGTCTTTGCTGCATCTACATCTGAAATCAAGACCGGTACATTGAAGAAACTTTTTGATAAGGAAGTGGCAGAAAGAGCCCCTCGTGACAATTTCTTCCATTGTCTTGTCAATGCTGCCCATCAGTTCCACCGTCGTGAGAAAAATGATGACCGATACATTCTGGCTGGTTATCCTTGGTTCAAGTGCCGTGCGCGAGATACATTTATTTCTTTGCCGGGTCTTACCCTCTCTATAGAGGAAAATGACTACTTTGAACTGGTGATGAAGACTGCCATGAAGGGATATCAGGAATTCATGGAAGGAAAGGATATCACGGTGAATATTACCGAATTGGAACAGCCGGATGTTCCTCTCTGGGCAATCTGGGCTCTTCAGCAGTATGCTAAGGAAACCAGCAAAGAGGAATGTCTGAAGAAATATGGTAAGTTCATCAAGAGTGTCATGCTCTTTATCGAAGGCAATCACCATCCTAATCTGGAATTGCATCCTAACGGACTCCTTTACGCTGATGGAAAGAATAAGGCTGTGACATGGATGAACTCTACTGCCAACGGAAAACCTGTAGCTCCAAGAAGTGGCTATATTGTGGAATTCAATGCGTTGTGGTACAATGCATTGTGCTTCTGTGCTGCTCTCTGCGAACTGGAAGGCAAGCAAGAGAGACAACAGCATCTTCTGGAATTGGCAGAGAAGACTAAGCAGTCTTTCCTCGATACTTTCCTCAATGAGTATGGTTATCTCTATGACTATGTAGATGGTAACATGATCGATTGGAGTGTTCGACCTAATATGATTTTCCCAGTCGCTTTCGACTATTCTCCTCTTTCTCAAGACCAGAAGAAGAAAGTGCTTGATATCTGTACACGTGAACTCCTAACCCCTAAGGGATTGCGCTCTCTTTCTCCTAAGAGTGGCGGTTATAATCCTGTCTATGTAGGTCCTCAGAGCCAGCGAGATTATGCATATCATCAGGGTACTGCATGGCCTTGGCTCGGCGGTTTCTATATGGAGGCAAGTTTGAAACTCTACAGAAGAACCCGATTGAGCTTCATTGAGCGTCAGATGGTGGGATATGAAGATGAAATGTCTTATCATTGTCTCGGTACCATCAGCGAACTCTTTGATGGTAACCCTCCATTTGCTGGACGTGGTGCCATTTCCTTTGCCATGAATGTGGCAGAGATTCTGCGTGCACTCGAATTACTCGATAAGTATCAATATTAATAAGGAGGACTGCTATATGAAAGTATTAATGTTTGGATGGGAGTATCCTCCTCATGTATTTGGTGGTTTGGCTACTGCTAACTTTGGTATTTCTCAGGGTTTGCATGCCCAGGGTGACATTGAAACCATACTCTGTCTTCCTCATCCTTTCGGTGATGAGGACCGCAGTGCTTGTAAGATTGTGGCCATGAATAGTGTGCCTATCGCCTGGCGTGATGTCAATCATGATTACGTACAGCAGCGAGTAGGTAATATTATGAATCCGGATGACTATTTCCGTTATCGCGATCATATCTATGCCGACTTCAACTATATGAATGTCAACGACCTCGGATGTATGGATTTTGCTGGTGGTTATCCATCCAATCTCCACGACGAGATCAACAACTATAGCATCATTGCCGGTGTGGTAGCTCGAAGTGAGGAATTTGATATTATCCATGCTCACGACTGGCTGACTTTCCCTGCTGGTATTCATGCCAAGAGGGTGAGTGGTAAACCATTGTGCATTCACGTGCATGCTACCGATTTCGACCGTAGCCGTGGTAAGGTAAACCCTACCGTTTATTCCATCGAGAAGGATGGTATGGACAATGCTGACTGTATCATGTGTGTATCTGAGTTGACCCGACAGACGGTCATCAATCAGTATCACCAGGATCCACGCAAGTGCTTTGCTATGCACAATGCGGTATATCCATTGAAGCAGGAGTGGCAGGATATTCCTCGTCCTGATCATCAGGGCAAGGAGAAGGTGGTTACATTCTTGGGTCGTCTCACCATGCAAAAGGGACCGGAATATTTCGTTGAGGCTGCCAATATGGTTCTTCATCGTACCCGTAATGTGCGTTTCTGCATGGCTGGTTCAGGAGATATGATGGATCAGATGATTTATCTTGCAGCAGAGCGAGGTATTGCCGATTGTTTCCATTTCCCTGGTTTCATGCGTGGCAAGCAGGTGTATGAGTGCCTGAAGGATTCTGATGTCTATGTCATGCCTTCTGTGAGTGAGCCTTTCGGTATCTCTCCTTTGGAGGCTATGCAGTGTGGCACACCTACCATCATTTCCAAGCAGAGTGGTTGCGGTGAGATTCTTACCAACTGCATCAAGGTAGATTACTGGGATATTCATGCCCTTGCAGATGCCATCTACAGTATCTGTCATAATGAGAGTCTTTTCAACTATCTTTCTGTGGAGGGCAAGAAGGAAGTTGACCAGATTACCTGGGAAAAGGTGGGTGCCCGCATCAGGGACTTATACCTTAAAACCTTAGGATGGAAGTAGGTTAAGTGAAGAGTGAAGAACGAAGAGCGAAGAACTCTTTGTCTTTGCTTGTCATAAAGTTAAACGTTCAAATATCAAGTTTCAAATTATGAAGACAATTTGTTTATATTTCGAGATACATCAGATTACCCATCTGAAACGCTACCGCTTCTTCGACATCGGTACTGATCATTATTACTATGATGATTACGAGAATGCGCGTTCTATCAGCGAGATAGCTGAGAAGTCATATATGCCAGCGCTCAATGCCCTGTTGGAGATGATCCATCAGAGTGACAAGTATTTCAAGGTAGCCTTTTCACTCTCAGGAGTCGGCATGGAACAGTTGGAAATGCATGCTCCTCAGGTATTGGAAAAATTGCAGGAACTGAATGCTACCGGTTGTGTAGAGTTCCTCGCAGAGCCATATTCTCATGGTCTTGCCTCTCTCGTCAATGAGGATAGCTTTGCCAAGGAGGTTAAGCGTCAGGCTTCCAAGATCAAGGAATATTTCGGTAAGGAGCCAACTGTGCTTCGCAATTCATCACTCATTTACAGCGATGATATTGGTTTGCAGGCTTCTCAGATGGGCTTCGAAGGTATGTTGACCGAAGGTGCCAAGCATGTATTGGGCTGGAAGTCTCCACACTATGTTTATCATTGTCCGATAGCTCCAAATCTGAAGCTTTTGCTCCGTGATATCCGTTTGAGCGATGATATCTCTTTGCGTTTCAATAATAGTAGTTGGGATGGTTATCCACTTTTTGCTGATACCTATATCAATGAGATAGCAGCTTTGCCACAGGAAGAGCAGATTATCAATATCTTCATGGAACTGTCAGCCCTTGGTATTGCCCAGCCATTGTCCAGTAATATCCTCGAGTTCTTCAAGGCATTGCCAGAATGTGCACGCCAGAAGGGAATCACCTTTTCTACACCTTCAGAGATTTGCAAGAAGATGAAGTCAGTGGGCGAGTTGAATGTACCTGATACATTGAGTTGGGTGGATGAGGAGCGTGATGTCAGCACATGGCTCGGAAATCCGATGCAGCGTGAGGCTTTCAACAAACTCTATAGTGTAGCCGACCGTGTACGTATTGCCAATGATCCTCGTATCAATCAGGACTGGGATTACTTGCAGGCAAGCAATAACTTCCGTTTCATGACTACTAAGCCAAGTAATGTGGGTCTTGACCGTGGTATCTATTCAAGTCCATTTGATGCTTTCACAAATTACATGAACATTCTGGGCGACTTCCTCAACCGAGTAAACTCTCTCCATCCAGAGATGGACAATGAGCAGCTCGATAATTACATGACCAGTGTAACCAATATGGAGGAGGAAATAGAGATGAAGGATAAGGAAATCACCCGTCTCCAGGCTAAGTTGGACAAGATAGAAAAGGAAGTAGAGAAACTGCGTGAAGCACAGAAGCCTGCCAAGACTGCTACAAAGAAGACTGCTACAAAGAAGGCACCTGCCAAGACAGCAGCAAAACCTGCTGCCAAGAAAACTACTGATAAGTAGGAATGAGATTCTTCAGGAAATCCCTGAAGAAAAAAATATAAAACAAGAGTGTATCTTCTGACTTTTTTAGAAGATACACTTTTTTTGAATATAAACGTATAAAAAGCGCTTCATCTGATGGAAGATGGGCGCTTTTTTATACACTTGTTCGTAAACGTTTACGTTATTTTGTGTATGTAATTGCATTGACCTTTTGAGAATTTTTCATACCTTTGCAGCATAACAAACCTACATAATAACTAAGGAGCCGCTTCATAATAACGGAACCAAGTCGTGATGAATAAGGTGAGTTTGTATGAAAACTGAATAAAAGCAAAATTAAGTTCAGCTTAAAAACTTGAAATAATAATAACCTAAAACAGAAGTTTATGTATCAACAACTGAAACGTGTCAGTATGGCACTGGCTTTAGGCTCTGTTTGTTTTGGTGCTTTTGCACAACAGAAAACAATCAAGGGTACAGTGAAGGATTCTAATGGCGAACCAATGATTGGCGTTAGTGTTGTTCCTGAAGGAATGGCAGGTTTAGGCTCTGTCACCGATTTGGATGGTAACTTTTCCATTAACGGAGTTAATCCATCTTCAGTTCTCAAATTTACCTATATCGGTTACAAGGAAAAGAAGGTAAAGGTAGGTGCCCAGAATTCCGTCGATATCGTGATGGAAGAAGATAACAATTCTCTGGATGAATTGGTAGTCATCGGCTATGGCGTAGTGAAGAAACGCGATTTGACAGGTTCTGTCGCTTCCATCAAGTCTGACGATCTTAAGAATGTAGCTTCATCCAATGCGATGCAGGCGATGCAGGCTAAGATTCCTGGCATGGACTTGCAGCAGTCAAGTGGTGAGTCAGGTTCTGGTGTAAGCATCAATCTCCGTGGTGCCCGTTCTATGTTGGCATCCAATAATCCGTTGATTCTTGTGGATGGAGTGGCTTATGGTTCTACGCTCGACCTTAATCCATCAGATATTGAGTCTATGGAGGTATTGAAGGATGCTTCTTCTACTGCTATCTATGGTACCCGTGGTGCCAATGGTGTTATCATCATTACTACTAAGCGTGGTAAGGCCGGTAAGACTTCAGTAGGATTCAATTTCTACAACTCTTTCAACAGTGCTACCAATGCAGCAAATTCTATGTACGGTGCAAAGGAAGTACAGCGCCTGATAGACAAGAGTGCTTATTCGACTTGGTATAAAGGTGCTGACAAGACTTTGGAGGCTTACAATACCGTGCTCGGCAGCATCACTCCTGAAAGTGTACTGACCAATAAACTGGATGATGGTACATCTACATTCGATATTTATAATGATGGTTCCTATACTGATTGGGGCGATTTGCTCTTGAAAAACAGTACCTCTCAGAACTATGAAGTAAATGTAGCTGGTGGTAGTGAAAAGACCAATTTCAATATTTCCTTGGGTGCTATGTACGACCGTGGTTTGATGAAGAACGATCAGATGAGCCGCTACAATGGTAAGGTGAATATCGACCATCGCATCAATAAGGTTGTGAAGGTAGGATCCAGCTTACTCTTTACTTACAAAAACTGGAATCGTCGTAATTCCGGTGTTTACAACCAGGCTTTGAAGATGACCTCCATTACTCATCCATATTTGACAGATGGAAGCATCAATGCAACTCCAAACCCTTGGTATGCAGCTCACTGTTCTCCATTGCTGGATGATGTGGATGGTGCTTATCAGAATAATACAGAGTCAACCCGTTTCTTCGGCAATGCTTATGTGGAGGTTGCTCCTCTGAAGGGTCTGAACTTGCGCTCTATGTTTGCTGTAGATAGAAGCGACTCACGCAATGGCTTGTATCAGGACTATCAGAGTCAGCAGAGATACCAGTCTCCTTCTACCAGCTATATTCGTCAGATTAGAAATAACTCTACTGCGATTACATGGGATAATACCATCAATTACAATACTACGATAGCAGAGAAGCATGATTTGACAGCATTGCTTGGTCATGAGTTGACCCAGACAGTGACAGAAAGTTCTACCGTAGGCGGTGATGCAGGTGCTACTCATTATTATGAGAGCGGTTACAATGATCTGTCTAAGATCCTTTCTCCTGTGACAACTTCTACCTACGTCAAGACTTCCATGTTGTCATTTTTTGGTCGTCTGAACTATTCTTATGCCAGCAAGTATCTGTTGACCGCTTCACTTCGTGCTGATGGTTCATCTACTTTGGCAAAGGGCCACAAGTGGGGTTACTTCCCATCTGTAGCAGGTGGTTGGAGAATGATCGAGGAGAGTTGGTTGAAAGACCAGAAAGTTTTGAGCAACTTGAAACTTCGTGCTTCTTGGGGTATTTCCGGTAATGCGGCTATTGATGCTTATTCTACATTGACATCACTGAGTGCCAATACCTATTATTATTATTTGGGCAACACAGATATATCTGGTAAGATTCCAAGCCAGTTGGGTAATCCTAACCTGACATGGGAGAAGACCTCATCATTCAACCTTGGTCTCGACTTCGGTTTCTTTGATGGCCGTATCAGCGGTAGCATTGATTACTATTGGAACCATACCTATGATTTGTTGTTCTATAAGACAGCACCTGCATCATCATTCCCTACCGTTATCGACAATATCGGTAAGACAAAGGGACAGGGTCTTGAGATCTCTTTGATGACAGATATCGTTCGTACCAAGAACTTCGACTGGACAGCCAACTGGTCTTACTCTCACTTCAAGGATGAGATTACTGAGTTGACAGGTGGTGTTGATAAGTATGTATCCGGTACCAAGGGCTTGTTCGTAGGCAATCGTGTAAACGCATTCTATGATTACAAGGTACTCGGTGAGTGGGGTATTGGTGAGTTCGACCAGTATGTAGAAGACTTTAAGGCTGCACATGAAGGCAAGAAGCCAGGTTGCACAGGTACCAAGGGCTATGGTACACCAGGTTCTCCAAAGATTTTGGATAAGGATGGTGATGGCAATATCACCTCTGACGACCGTGTACTCTACAACCAGGATCCTAACCATGTATTCGGTATGACCAATACATTCACCTATAAAGACTTCTCACTCTCTGTACAGTTGATGGCTCGTTTGGGCGGTTATATTTCATACGCAATGAATGAGCAGTTGAACTTTGAGTCTGCCAACTGGGGTGATGCTATCGATTATTGGACACCAACCAATACCGATGCAAAATTCCCTAACCCAGGTTTGGATACTAATTCCAGCAAGATCTGGTCAACTTACAAGTCTGCATTCACATACGAAAAGGCTGATTACTTCAAGATTAAGGATATCACCCTTTCTTATAATGTGCCAGCTAAGTGGTTGCATACTATCGGTATGAATAAGGCTCGAGTATATTGCTCAATGAAGAACTTCATGACATGGAGTAAGATTGACAACTACGACCCAGAGCGTGGTGGTAGCATCTCATTCCCTATGCAGAAGCAGGTTGTAATCGGTCTTAATGTAGAATTCTAAAAACATCGAATCAATTATGAAAACAAAGATATTATTCATGGCAGCGGCATCTTCTATGATGTTGGGACTTACCTCTTGTTCTGATTTTCTGGAAGAAGAGAATAAAGTGGGTGAAACTGCCGGTTTGGCATATAAAACTCCTGCTGGTCTGGAAGGCCTTGTAGCAAACTGCTACACCTTTGCCCGTGGCTGGTATGGTAAGGAAGCAGGTTTAGGTTTAAGTGAAATGGGTACCGACCTCTTCTATTATGGTTATGATAACAAGCAGAAGAGCCTTTGCTCCTACAATTTCAATGCAGCAGCATTGGAAAACAATGTGGCAGATAACCCTTGTCTTGATAACTATTGGGAACTTTTCTATAGTGCTACAGATGTCTGCAACAATGCCATCAAGTATGTGAATGATGCAAACTTCTTGAGTGAGGATCTGAAGAACCGTTATCTGGGTGAGGCTCATTTCCTGAGAGCTTTCTATTACTTCCACATGGTTAACACCTGGGGAGCTATCCCATATAATTCAGAACCTGTAACAGCTCAGAATTTCAATCCTACCAGAATGCCAGAGAATGAAGTGTTCGGTAAGGTATTGGACGATTTGGATGAATCTATCGCTAAGTTCGAGGCTGCAGGTTACAAGACCAAGGCTGATGGACGTGCCAACTATTGGGCAGCTAAGGCTTTGAGATCAAGAGTATTGCTTTATGCAGCATCTTGGTTGGGTGGTCAGTTAGGTCAGACTGTCAAGGGTGGCAATTATGATGGTAAAGACAAGAATGCTCTCTATACAGCTGCTCAGGCAGATGCAGAGGATGTTATTGATGAAAGCGATTATGCAAGTCTTGACAATAACTACAAGCATGTATGGACGATGGCTAATGAGAGCTATAATACCAATCAGGAGGCGCTCTTCGGTGTAACCTATTCTCAGGACATCAAGACCAATGCTAACTGCATTCCTTACCGTTATCGTTTGGAAGGTGGTAGCCCAATGCAGTACAATAGTTTGATTACCCGTACGGGTTATACTCGTGGTGGTAATGCCATGTTGTTGATGTTTGTTTCTATGTGGAACAATGGCGCTAACGACTTGGGTGGCAATGGTCAGAAAGACACACAGGTGTTCTGGCGTATAGCTGCTGGCAAGACAACCATCAAGAGTAAATCAACTGGTAAGAATGTAGAATGTGGCGCAGCTTATTCTCCATACGGACGTGGATTCACCCGCTACTTGCCTTCATTGCACTTGTGGAACCTGTTGGAGAAGCATAAGACTACCGATCAGCGTTCAGAAGCAACCTTGCTTGATCACTATGACATAGCTTCACGTGATTTGGCTAAGAATTCAAAGAATTATCCAGAGTTGCAGGATACCGCTATTTACTATTGTCCAATGGATGGTGATTCTCCAGAGGGACAGGCTATGCAGGCTTGGGCAAAGAACAGATACCGTATCCAGTTTATGGCAGGTGGTGACATCCCAGTTTACACATCTATGGATGAGGCTACAGCCAAACCTACAGAAGCTGCAGTGAAGACTTCTAAGGTTTATGGTGATGATCGTTACAACCTGTATAAGATTGCTGGTTGGTGTTCATTCCCTGGCATCAAGAAGTTCTTGGATGATGTTTATGATCCAAACTACCCAACTCATGACATCTCCAGCCGTGATGCCATCGTGATGCGTATCCCAGAGATGTATCTCATCAAGGCAGAATGTCAGTTGGCTCTCGGTGATGGTGGTGCAGCCATGGCAACTATCAACCAGCTCCGTCAGGCGCGTGCTATCGAGGGTAAGGATAATACCTTGAGTGGTAATGCAACCATCGATACCATCCTTGAGGAGCGAGCAATAGAGTTCTGCGGTGAGCAGATGCGCTGGTTTGATTTGAAGCGTACAGGTAAGCTTTACGAGTACGTACAGAAGTATAATGCACAGGCTGCCGACAACCTGAAGGCTGATGTCAGCAAGCATTATCTCTATCGTCCAATCCCACAGAATGAGATTGACGCTGTTCAGAACTTCACCACAGAGGTGAACAGTACGACAGGTTTCTGGCAGAACCCAGGATACTAATAGATATTTTTGGTTAGAAACACACTTGTTTTGGGCGAGCATCATCGAGGGATGGTGCTCGCTTTCTTTATTCTTAGATTCATTGCCATTTATCTTAGGATAGTTTGGCAAGTATCTTAGGATAGTTTGGCAAGTATCTTAGGATACTTTTTTTAGTGTTTTACTCAAACAAAATCCCCCAGCCAAAATTGATTAGCTGGGGGACGTTTTTTGAGTGATATTGTGTTTTGTTACTTTGCAATATACTTTCTGTTGTTGTGGATATAAATACCCTTGTTGAGAGCCTGCAAATCGCTTGTAGAAGCGTTCTTGATTACCAGGCGACCGCTGAGGTCATAGACATTGTTGTCCGCCTTGTTTTTATTATCTAATATGATGCCTGCTATAGAGTTGGTTGCTTCAGTATAAAGAGTAAATGCCAAAATGCATTGTTTTACTTTCGGTGTGAATGTCAGCGTGTGTTCTACTGGTGAATTAAACTCCACTGTATAGTTCTTCACGCTCTTGTCCTTTGGGAAGGCATAGGCTGTTGCATCATAGCTTGTACCATTAATCTCGCCGATATAGGCATCTGCATCAGAATAGTTGTTGCGACCCTCAATATCCATCTTGGTTATCTTTACTCCATCAGGAATAATGATGGTGTATTGGTTTGCACTGTACTTGATGTAGTTTGTACCAGAACCAATATCATATGTCTTTCCTTTTTCATTGCTGATGGTGAAACCATTGCTGAAAGAACCTGCTGTTTTATCAGTTAGGGTCTTTGAGTTCAAAGTGAAAGGACCTTTTGTATCTGTAACCGTAGAACCTGTTGAGGTTGCATTGCATTCATCTGTCCATGATGAATCATATTTCTGAAGCCAGATAGCCCCACTGCTTACTGTAATCTTGGAGTTATTTTTGAATACGAGATTATCCACGAAACGGATATCGATACCCTTCTTGGCTGATATCTGTACGTTGTCGAGTGTCACGTTCTTGATGTGGCTCTCAGGGCGACCAACAAAGAAGATAGCGTTGCCATCGCAAACATCTGTAGTCTTTACATTCTGCAGATAAATACCATTATAGGTTGGGGTAGTGCCATCTACAGCTCTTGCGTTTGCCTTATCTACAGCAGGATCGCTATTGTAGTTCTTGTCGTAGAAGCAGTCGATAGAGAGTGGGTTCTTTACCTTGGTCATGGTGAAGTTAGTAAACTTCCAGTCTTCCTCACCACCGCCACGGAGAGTACCATCACTATTGATACCAGTCTTCATGCGGATACCTGCAGTGGTACCATTCATGGTAATCTTATCAAACCATACATGCTTGATGTTCTTAGTATAGCTACCGATAGAAGCACCATGCCCTGTTCCGAAGTCGCAGTTCCAAACGTGGATATACTGTGCGTCATTGTCGCAAACTACGTTGTCATCACCTGTACTGATATTGCAGTTATAGATGTTCATGTGATGACCCCAGATGGAGATACCGTCTGTGTTATGAGAAGGCTGTTCTGTCTTGGTTTCAGAAGAAGGGTTATAGATGGTTACATCATGAACAGTACCATTGTTGGCTCCATTGCTATTACTTAAGGTAATGTTGACACCTGGAGTATTCTGGATCTTGAGATTGCGAATCAGGAATCTGCTGCCTTTCTCGAAGCGGATCATAGCTCCTGGATTGAAAGTCTCTTTGTTGTCGCGAGCCTGCCACCATCGAGTTCCTTGTCCATCAATGATTGATGTCTCGCCTTCACCCTCTATGACAATGTCGCTTTGATTCTTATTCTTGCAACCAATGAATACAGTCTTATTATTTGGAGCCTTGCCGTATTCTACGAGCTTCAAGGTGGCTTCAGCGCAAAGGTGGAGTACTGTCTTAGACTTGATGCTGAGCACCTCGGTTGTACTTGTCATCTGGTCTGTACTGCCAAACATCCATGTACCAGCAGGTATTACGACCATACCGCCAGTAGTAGGAACAGCATCCAGGGCTTTCTGAATAGCTTTGGTGTTATCTGCTGCCGATGTAGATGCACCATAGTCTTTGATGTTAAACGTATTTGCTGATGTGATGGCTGGCAATAGTGGTAACTCAACTGCAGTCCATCCTTCAGGAGTATTCTGGGCATTTTGCTCAGAAGTAATACCAGTAAAAGTCTGGGACTTGGCAATGCCTGGCAGAGCCAAGAGTGCTGAAAGCACGATAGTTTTGATGATTGATTTTCTCATTGTAATTTAGGTCTAAATTTTTATTTGTGGCAAAATTACAACTATTCTTTATAATATAAGGTATAATCATCTCAAAATAATACGAAAACGATTGCGTGATTGTACATAAAAAGTGCAATGCTCTCATCGGGCATTGCACTTTTTATGTATTTATGAATTTATCTTTTTGATTTCCTCTATAGATAATCCTGTAGATTGGGAAATGATGTCCATTGGCGTATTTAAAGCAAGAAGTTTGAGGGCGATTTCTTTGGTCTTTTCTTTTTCCCCTTCAGCTCTTCCTTCAATTCTTCCTTCAGCTCTTCCTTCGATTCTTCCTTCTGTTAGACCATCTTGATATCCTTCGTCACGGCTGGTATCGAAGAGGCTCTTCATATGTCTAACAGCTTCTAAATGGCGGAAATAGGCTTGTTTGTCTTTTTGAGAGAGTGAATCTACACGTAGTCGTTCGCGTGCCTCTGGTAATCCTGCAGCAGTGGCTTTTGAACTGATAGAGCCAGTTTTTAAAAATTCAATCCATTCGTCAAGCGGAGTAGTTGCTACCTTGTCAAAATCATTGATACGTAGTATGTAGTACTCAGGGAACAAGTCACCAGGACTCTTCCTTAACTCCAATTTATCATCTTTGATACCAAAGAATTTCTCATTCTGTCGGATGGAGAGTTTAAGTGTATCATGTGGTTCGTGTTCACCGACGAACTCGGTTTTGCCATGGTAAACATAATCTTTGCCTTGTCCCAGTTCAAAATAGACGATATTGATGGAATACACCTTGCGGACTGCTTCGTATGGCTTGCCAAGACCAATATATTCCGTTATCGCTTTAGAAACTCCATAGAGCATGCGATGGAAATAGGTTTGTTCTCGACTGTTTTGTACTTCAATGATGCACAACTGCTCGTTCTCGCTTTCTGCCAGAATATCTACTCGGTTATATTTATCGTCCTCGTCTTCTTGGTTGCTTTCGCTTTCCAGAAAGCGGTGAATCTTAAATTTCTTCCCAAGCAATGAAGATAGAAATCCTTCAAGCACAACATAGTTAGCTTTGTTGCGCAGCAGACGTTTCATCGCCCAGTCGAATCTTATATAGTTTTCTCCGTTCATTGTCATTTCTTATTTGCTTAATACTTGCTGCAAAGATACGCTTTTCTTCTGTAACTTCCAAGAAAAGTTTCAAAAAATATAAAGATGAGTATTTTTAAGATGTTCGCTGAATATAGTTTTGTTCAAAAAAAAAGACTATACCCATAGGAAATATACTCCAGGGGTATAGTCTTTAATTATCTCACTTTGTATGGTCTGGTCAAACGATACAATAACTCATCTTGATTTTTGCTTAATACCATCTTGGATCACCAAACTGGTATGTTTGCAAGATTTCATCTGTGATTGTGAAATCACCATTGCTTGGGTCCTTGAATGGATTTGCATCCAGAACTTTACCTTCCTTGTCGAATGCAGTCAAGCCTGTTTCTGTATTGTTTGGATCTTGTTCAAGCATATTCAAGCAATTATAATAATAGTTGTTGCTATATGTTGGAGTTCCCAATGCAGATGTATTACTAAATCCACGTTTGTTGATAAAGTTGGCAACTACGTTGTTTGTAAAGGTATTTGTATTACCCTTGAAACGAATGTAGAAGAACATGTGGTTTGAACCACCATTACCAACATTATAGAATGTACACTTATCAACGTAAGTTTCCATCTTTGCATTAACAGAAGAAGATGCATCGTCGCCACGGAAGATCTGACGTTTTGGAGCACACTCATAGAAAGTAGAATTTGTTACGTTCAAGCTGTTCCAACCGCCCTTACGGCTATCGATGAAATCCTGTCCATTGTTTGTATCCATGTGGTGAATGAGACAGTTGTCAATTGTGATATTGTCAATAACAGCAGCAACATTGTTGTAGATAAAACTCTTGTTCTCGAAGTTGCGGATTTCACAACCCTTGAGGGTCAACTCGCTGTAGCTGCCTGCACCCTTAAACTCGATAGCAGAGTTTGAATTACCTGTACCATCCAAGATAACCTGATAGAGCATAAGTGATGCCTCATTGGTCAAGTGGATGTTTGCATTCAATATTGGTAAGCTTGCTGAATTCTGAGCACCAATCTTTACACTGTTTGAAATGACCAGATTAGTACCTGACAATTCGTAAGTACCAGGAGCCAATGCAATCTTGCTACCTGGAGCAGCATTCTGAATAGCACTTACCCAATCATCAGATGGAGTGATTACTGTAGCATCACTGAAATCGATGTTTGTTGTAAATGTAGCATAACCACGAGTCTTTTCACCCAACTTCAAAGTTACCTTATAAGTAGTTTCTGGATCAAGACCAGATACCAGAGCAGAACCAGCTGCAATATCATCAGCTGTCAGAGTATAGGTAACTTTTTCTGCGGTAGAACCAGCACTTGATGGAGTGCAGATAATCTTATCAACCTGAAGACCAGCTAACCATGTCAACTTAACAGCCTTGCTTTGGATATCGCCAGACTTTACCTTGTTCATGTTTTGCTCAGGATTAGTTGTCTTCATAATTTCAACCCACTTAGAATTGCGGTTTTCATTATTTTCATCGAGAGCTCTTACACGAATGTAGTAATCAGTTTCACCGATTAATGAAGTCAGTGTACATGTGTTGCTTGTCGTTGTTGTCTTTACAGCTGGTTCGTTGTTGTCGTAATCATTGTTGTCTGCATAGGCTTCAATTTCATACGCTGTAGCACCTGTCATTTCATTCCAGTCAACAACAATATCAGTGTTGTTGGTAATACGAGCAGTGATACCTGTAGGGGAAAGTACTCTGTCAAGTACTAAGTCCTGGATATCATCAGGATCGCTGCATGAAGTAAATGCCGTGCTGCCGAAGCACAAGGCTACGGCAAGGGCACTTATATAGAAAACATTCTTTTTCATTTTTTTATAGTCTTGAAGTTATTAATACCAAGAGTAATTTTTAAGACTTGCATTGTCATTGAGGTTGACATTGAAGATAGGCCAGTACTGACGCTTGTCAGGATCCTGTACGTAAAGATAATCCTTGACATCATCAAGCGAAGTAGCCTTAATCCATGTAGCAGCATCGCCCTTACTGTCAGCATATTCTGTGTAACCTTCTGGATCCAATTCAGTTTCACCATAGTTCAAACCATAGATAACCAATTTTGCATTAGCTGTTGTGTAAGATACATCTCCACGTGACCAGCTATATGGTACACGCTTGTAGTAAACATGACCTGATAATTGGCTATATGGATGTTCTGCATCGTAATCCTCCAAGTTGACAATTGCGTTCATCTTTGCCTTAGCTTCGTCCATCTTAGTCTTCAGAAGTCCCCAACGAATCAGGTCAGCCTTGCGGATAAATTCACCAGCAAACTCAAGACCACGCTCTTTTACGATAGCATTAAACATGGATTCTTTACTTGCAGAAACTTGATTGATATATGAGCTTACGTCACCACCCAAGGCACGCTTGTGAATCTTCTCGAGATAAGGAGCTGCAGCGGCAGGACCATTCAATTCATTTTCCAATTCAGCACGCATCAACACAACATCAGCATAACGCATATAGAGTCTGTTGATACCATCATCATTACCAGCTGGAATCAAACGGTTGGTCCACTCATAGCGAAGTTTACCAAAGCTCCAACTCTTGAATGACTGCAACTCTTGTTTACCTTTATTCCATTGGAAAGGACAGCAGGTAACATCACGACGGGTGTCGTTCTTGTCATACTCAAAATAAAGAGTAGGAACAGGACCCACTTGGCTACCTTGCTTCATGGTTGTCATTTCATCTTCTGAGTTATGCTTGATACCGAATGTGTACATCATACGGCCACGAGCAGGAGCGTTGCTGTAACCAATCTCAAACAATGATTCACTACCAGCAGTAATGACATCACCGGAGATACCATTGTTGTTCCAAATATCCTCAAAGTTAGACTTCAAGGCAACATACTGTCCTTCAACACCCATTACATCCTTGCAAGCTTGAAGAGCAATAGGGTAAAGTACTTCCTTACTCAATTCTGGATCTGTGCTTAAACGGTTTTCACCATCCATGCGCTGTGCATAACCAGCAGCCTGCATGCAGACTCTTGCTAAGAGACCTTTAACAAAGGCTTTATTTACACGCTCTACAGTTTGAGTAGCCTCCAATTCGTTAGGCCATGCGCACAAGTCCTGAGCTTCTTGCAAATCAGCTATAATCTGCTTGTAGATAATGTCACGATCAGAGCGTTCTGCGTACATGTTTTCAGAATTTACAGGCTCAAAACGAGCAGGTACATCACCCCACATGTTAATCAAATCTACATACTGGAGAGCACGGAGAGTAAGAGCCTCACCTAAAAGCTGCTTGTTTTTTGCATCAGACAAATCTGCATGTTCTCTTAAACCTTTGATGGCAAGATTTGCACGCTCGATAGCTGCATACATTTTAGCCCAAAGGTCTGTACCTGTTGCTGTATTCATCTGGTCGTTAGCTGTTTGTGCATTGTATGTTGCCAAATCAGCCTTACCATCAGCTTTATTTGAGTTACCATAGAATTCAACATCGGTATTATAGCCATACCAAACAGAACGAGCACGATAATTCTGCTCACCGAATTCTTGGTAGATATTAGCGATAGTTCCTTCAGCATACTCATAAGTGCTGAAAATATTCTTTCCATCCAAGGAAGAATCTGAACTTTGATTCAGAAAATCGCTACATGAAGTTAGACCGCCTGCCATCAATACAGCGGCAAAAGTTTTAACTATGATATGTTTCATTGTAGTGTCTTATTAGAAATTCAAGTTGAAACCAATAACAAACTGACGGCTCTTAGGATAAGCAGAATAATCTACACCTGGTGTCAGAGCTGTCTTGTTACGAGAAGATACTTCTGGATCAAATCCAGAGTAACCTGTAATGCAGAATACATTGTATGCTGTTGCGTAGAAACGCAAACTGTTGATACCTACACGCTTCGTCAAAGTCTGTGGCAAGGTATACCCCAATGTAATTGTTGCAAGGCGGAGGAATGAACCATCTTCAATAGCCCAGTCTGTCAATACATAATTGGTATATGGAGACCACATTGTTGTGTTTGCATTCATAGCAGCTAACTGCTCAGGATCATTACAGAGAGTACCGTCTGCATTGAGGTTGGTCCAACGCTTGCCATCAGCCATAATATCCAACATGTTACGATAGTAATACTGTGAAGCCGAAGTGTATTCAATCTTGTTTGCATTGTAAACATCATTGCCGATGCTATAAGTGAAGTTAGCATTCAAATCGAAACCGTAGAGACGACCTGAAATATTGAAACCACCAGTTGCAACAGGATTAGTATCACCAATCTTAACGCGATCATTGTCATCTACACGATAATCTTGGTTTTCACCATCGCCTTCGTTCATGTTTTGGAGTTTCAATGCACCTGGACGAAGGTAGCTTGCACCGATTACCTTGCTGTCATCAGATACACCTTCTTTGAGAATCCATTTTTTCTTAACTTCGTCATAGCCCTCAAAGTCACTTACTTCATAACGGCCTGCAACCTTATAACCATAGATTTCACCTACAGCACGACCAGGTTTAACAATGTAGTCGTCCTGAATCTGGGTAGAAGCCCAGTTTGAAGAAGCTTTGTATTGATCCAAAGAACCTAAGGTCTTCACCTTGTTCTTGTTGAAACCGATATTTCCACTGATGCTCAATGCATAATCTTTCTTGTTAATGGCGTTCCATGTAAGAGAGATTTCTAAACCCTTGTTCTCTGTTTCGCCTAAATTGCGATACTGGTAGTCATAACCAGAACCAGATACAGGGAAAGCAATCAGCAAGTCTTTGGTTGTATTCCAATATGCTTCAATGCTACCAGTCAACTTACTCTTGAAGAGTGTAAAGTCAAGACCGATATTGCGGGTAATAGTAGTCTCCCAAGTCAAGTCAGGATTTGATGCGAATGTACCAGACTGACCAGATGCCAGACCGCTTGTCCAGAAAGAATTAAATTGGTTCAACCATGTAGAGTTGCTTGAACTCCAGATAGGTGAAGTCTGGTCAGCAGGAATGTTGTTGTTACCTGCAGTACCATAAGAGAAACGGAGTTTCAAGTCATCAAGCCAGTCATTTGTCTTCTTCATGAATGGCTCAGATGAAATACGCCAAGCAACAGCTGCTGATGGGAAGTAGCCCCAACGGTTTCCCTCTGAGAATTTAGAAGAACCATCGGCACGGAATGTAGCACTCAAAAGGTACTTATCCATAAAGTTGTAATTTGCACGACCGAAGAATGACAAGAGGTTGTCATCTGCATTGTTGTACTTGTTTACAAAATATGGTGTACCCTGTGAAGACATTGCCCAAGCCTGTGCGGCAGTAAATGTAGTTGGGAATAAATTCAATCTATCCTCATTGACATTACTCTTCTTGTTGATTGTCTCTTCACCCAAGAGAATGTTCAGACTATGATCCTTATTCTTGATGATATTCTTGAAGTCATAGTTCAGTGTGTTGGTATTGCGGACTGTCTTACGCTGAGTGTCGATAAAGTAAGCCATTGGGTGAGTACCCTTTGAGTCAACGCTATTGGTACGTGCATTGTAGGTTGATGTACCATAGTATTTCTTGTCAGTATTGTAGTACCAGTCCAAACCGAATTCACTCTTGAACTTCAAGTCCTTGATGATTTCCCATGTGAAGCTACCATTCATGTTGAAGTTCTGGCGGCTCTGCTTTCTATCTGTATCATATACAGAAGTAATAGGGTTTGTCAACTGAAGATCTGGATCGTATCCGTCACTCAAGTCAGCAAAGTTGAACATAGGGTAAATCATAACGTTCTTCATACGAGAGTCTGCTGTTGAAACCTCGGTCTTGCTCTCATTAGCACCTGCACCATTGACAAGTGTATTAGAATAACGCATAGAGAAATCTACAGAAACCTTCTTGTTTACCTTGTGATTTAATTTCAAACTCAAGTTGTCACGACGATAAGAAGAACCGAGCATGATAGCCTTATCATTTACGTGTGCATAACCGAAATTGAATTTTGTCTTTTCGGAACCACCAGTAATAGAAAGGTTGTGGTTGAATGTGTTACCTACACGGCCGAATACCTGATCTTGCCAGTCATTCTCAGCTGCATTTTCATAAAGGTCACGATCTTCCCAATTACCGAAGAGGTTGGTATATTTATCTTCATTGTCACGCAAGAGTGCATATTCACGCTGCCATTTTACGTAATCACTACCTGAAAGAGTATTTAAGGTCTTAGCCATTTTCTTCCAAGAATAGTAAGCATTGTAAGATACGTTTACCTTGCCCTCTTTACCACTCTTAGTAGTAACGAGGATTACACCATTTGCACCTCGGGAACCATAGATAGCTGTTGAAGAAGCATCCTTCAAAACAGTAATATCTTCGATTTCTGAAGCAGGGATATCGCTGATACTTTCTACAGGGAAACCATCTACAATGTAGAGAGGAGTATTATCGCCAGTGATAGAACCACCACCACGTACTCGAATCTTCATTTCTGCATCAGGAGAACCTTCTGTTGCTGTAATCTGCACACCTGCCATTTTACCTTGAAGAGCTTCTGTAGCATTGGCTACAGGCACAGCCTCAAGAGCTTTGTTATTTACTGTAGCTACAGAACCAGTCAAATCCTTTTTCTTAACAGATCCGTAACCGATAACCACGACGTCATTCAATGTTGTAGCATCGTCCTCAAGTTTGATGTTTACAACGGATTTGCCAGATACGTTAACAACTTGTGGTTTCATACCTACGTAAGAAACCTTCAATTTTTTACTGTTGCCTTTCAGCGTGATGGTGAAGTTACCATCGAGGTCAGTAACACCGCCGTTGCTAGCAGAGCCGTCTTCGATGACAGAAGCACCGATGATAGGCTCACCTGTATTGTCGGTGACATTACCTTTGATCACTGTTTGCGCAAAGCCATTGGCTGACATAGTCAATGTAGCTGCAAAGAGCGCAAATCTAAGTTTTTTAAAATTACCAGACATACACTTTTGGTTAGATTAATATTTAATAGTTTTCTTTTCTCTGATTTTTGTAGACTAGGCAAAAACTAAAGATATATTTAGATTGCTTCGTTTCGTATGCAAATTTATGAAAAATAATTCTAATAATCATGCTTTTTTCAGAAAAAAATGACGTAAACGTTTGCGAAATTTTAAAAAATATATAGAATTACATTTGATAAAACACATAAATCCCCAACAAGAGTACGCCGATTTTTATTCGGTTTTCTCTTATTGGGGACGATTAAGTACTATTATATTTCAACAACTGTTTCTTTTCTTCTGCTTACTTGACAATCACTTTGCTTGTCTTCTTGCTACCATCTTTGAAGGTTTTTACGATAATGTTGATACCTTTCTGGAGGGTAGAGAGTTGAGTGCCGTCAACTGCAAAGATTGCAGTCTTGGCAACTGTTGTTGCTGTTGTCATGATGCTATTGATACCCGTACTGACAGATCCTGTTGCTGCACCGAAGCCACCCATATCATTTGCTGCGCGAACCGTAAAGGATGCTTTATCATCATCTACAGCCAATGTGTTCTCTGTAGTCAGCGTATAGAATTTACCATCTTTTGCTACGAGATACATCTTAGCATCACCGGTCCATGAAAGTTTGCCATCTTTTAATGTTGTGGCTGTGGCTGTTTCCTGAGCAGCTTTAGTTTCTGGTCTCCAGTCGCCGAATACTGCATCGAGGGTGTATGTTGCAGCTTCTTCATCTGTCAGGATGATGTTCTCTTCTGCCTTCTGCTTAGTAGCATCAGAGTTCTTGAAGATTACTTTCTTCTCTGCAGGAGAGAATACGTTACCTTCAGCATCCTTCAATACATCAAGGCGGAACTTGTCTGCCATCGCATCGCCCATTGCATTGATGGTGAAGTAAGCGTACTTCTTGTCATCATTCAGAATTTCATCCTTTTGATTGATAGTTGTGTTGAGCCAGGTAAGACGAGTGATATTGTTCCATGAGCGGCCGAGGCTGAATGCCTTTGCCTTGTTCTCGATGGTGCAATCCTTGAAGATGTAACCCCATTCGCTCTTGCTGTTAGGAGCTGCGATCACATCTTCACCGTTCTTTTCGCCTTCCTTGCGACTCTCGTTTACGAAGAGTACACGGTTGAAATATACATCGCCACCGCCGCAAACGTAGTCAACAGTTCCGTGAATCTCTGAGTCCTCAAAGTAGAACTGACCCTTGCCGTTAGGCTCGTTGCTGTAATAGGTGTCCTGATAAGACAGCATCTTCACGTTCTTGCAGATGGTCTGTGTACCACGATCCTGGAGGCAGACAGCGCGACCGGCTGATCCTGTCTTATAGTAATCGAGTGCATCTTTCAGGGTAAGATCCTGAAGATAGAGATTGTTGCTCAAGTTGAGAAGGGTGGCAGTAGTGCCGATGCCCTCGTTCTCTACAGCAGGTTTGTTGACGATGATGGTATTGTCCATGTTCTCACCGATGATAGAGATGTTGTTACCACTAATCTGAGTGAGGCACTTGTCTCCCAAATCGTATGTTCCGTTTGGTAAGAAAATGTATGAACGTGGAGCGTCTGTTGCTGCGTTAGCTGCATTGACGATTTCCAGTGTTGTGATGAAACTCTTTGCATCACCAGCCTTTACTGTGTACCAGTTGCCGTCTTGAGTACAGGCTGGTTCTGTCATGTTTACGATGCTGAGACCGTGGAGGTAAGCAGTAGCTGC
>OLIS01000656.1_pt1 | contig 26924 bp, 22 predicted proteins | sample 1601351 | NCBI WGS metagenome assembly OLIS01 (sample SAMEA2452122, study PRJEB22498) | human gut metagenome | biome: human feces; feature: human gut; material: feces | place: Australia | collected 2012
CGGGCCCCCGTCAATTCCTTTGAGTTTCACCGTTGCCGGCGTACTCCCCAGGTGGGATGCTTAACGCTTTCGCTTGGCCGCTTACGTCAGACGCAAACAGCGAGCATCCATCGTTTACCGCGTGGACTACCAGGGTATCTAATCCTGTTCGATACCCACGCTTTCGAGCTTCAGCGTCAGTTGCGCTACAGCAGGCTGCCTTCGCAATCGGAGTTCTTCGTCATATCTAAGCATTTCACCGCTACACGACGAATTCCGCCTACTTCCTGCGCACTCAAGTCTGACAGTTCGCGCTGCAATGCCCAGGTTGAGCCCCGACATTTCACAACACGCTTACCAAACGGCCTACGCTCCCTTTAAACCCAATAAATCCGGATAACGCCTGGACCTTCCGTATTACCGCGGCTGCTGGCACGGAATTAGCCGGTCCTTATTCATAAGGTACATGCAAAAAGTCTCACGAGACTCACTTTATTCCCTTATAAAAGCAGTTTACAACCCATAGGGCCGTCATCCTGCACGCTACTTGGCTGGTTCAGACTCTCGTCCATTGACCAATATTCCTCACTGCTGCCTCCCGTAGGAGTTTGGACCGTGTCTCAGTTCCAATGTGGGGGACCTTCCTCTCAGAACCCCTACTGATCGTAGCCTTGGTGGGCCGTTACCCCGCCAACAAGCTAATCAGACGCATCCCCATCCTTCTCCTTCACATTTCGTTCACGTTAGATGCCTGCTGTGAACCGCATATCGTGTTAGGCCGCCTTTCGACGGGTTATCCGATGGACAAGGGTAGGTTGGATACGCGTTACTCACCCGTGCGCCGGTCGCCATCATTGGTTGCAAGCAACCAACATGCTGCCCCTCGACTTGCATGTGTTAAGCCTGTAGCTAGCGTTCATCCTGAGCCAGGATCAAACTCTACATTGTAAAATATTTTGCCAACTTTAATAAGCCGAACTAAGCCTTACTAGGCCGAGCTAAGCATACTAACGTTGTTTGTTTGTATCTGTTCAGAACGAGCTTCCTTATTATTGAAGTTTTAACCTTATTATAAGATTAACGGTTCGTATTTTACCCAAGTCTGTGCATTATAAATAATGTAAGACTTGCTTCTTGTACTACTTGTCAGTTTATGTAAATCTTTTCAAAGAACTCTTTTCTTTCGCTTCCTGCCCCGACGTTTATCTCGTTGTTAGCTCGATTATTTCGTTTGATACAAACTTTCGCCATGGCATAACTGAAACAAGCTTCGTTCTGCTCATTTGGCTTATCAAGTTCGTTCTCGAAAGCGGATGCAAAGGTATAACAAAAAACAATACCGTGCAAGTGTTTTGAAGAAAAAGTTTCAAAAAAGTTGCGTTTTTAGGCTCAATTTGACTTAAATCAACGAAAATAGGCAAGTTTCAGTGGTTAAACGCCTAAAATGAGGGTATGGATGTAATGGAAGTGTGTTGTGAGGGTTTTGGAATTAAGGTGTATGTATTGTGACTGATTGACGTAAAAGTATAAGAAGTGTGTCGGACGGCGAACGGAATCCAATCGGACGGCGGACGGAATCCAATCGGATGGCGGACGGAATCCGATGATGGGAATTGTTGTTTTAGGTTATAGAAGTTGTGGTGTGGTATTAATTATTATAATGTTTAGGGGGAATTGGTGCGAAAAAGAGGTTGATTTGCCGATGAAATCTTGCACACTATGAGAATTTTGTGCATAAAACAAAAGTATTTTGCGATAAAGATGCAGTTTTTTGCACACTTTTATTGGTGGGTGTGCAAAAAGTTATACCTTTGCAGTCGGAAATGGCAAAAAGATTGTGCATAAGTGTGCAGAATATTCCATTAGAGTTCACTAACAAGGATAATATACATTATATAATAATAGAACATTATGTCTTTTAACTTACTGAAAGGAAAGCGCGGTATCATCTTCGGCGCATTGAACGACGCATCTATTGCGTGGAAAGTAGCAGAACGTGCCGTTGAGGAAGGCGCACAGATTGTATTAACCAATACTGCGGTGGCTTGCCGCATGGGTACAATCGACGAACTCGCCAAGAAGACCGGCGCAGTAATAATCCCGGCAGATGCGACATCTGTAGAGGATTTGACCAACCTCTTTGTGCAGGCACAGGAGGCTCTGGGTGGCAAGATTGACTTCGTGCTGCACTCATGCGCTATGAGTGTGAACATGCGCAAGAAACGTACTTACGACGATCTTGACTATGGTTTCTTGAACAAGACCCTCGACATCTCAGCAATTTCGTTCCATAAGATGCTTCAGGCAGCCAAGAAGCTCGACGCTCTGTCGGAGAACGCTTCGGTGCTGGCTCTGACTTACGTGGCTTCTCACCGTACATTCTTCGGCTACAACGATATGGCAGACGCCAAGTCGCTGTTGGAGTCGATAGCTCGCAGCTTCGGCTACATCTATGGTCGCGAGAAGGGTGTGCGCATCAACACCATCTCTCAGTCGCCTACGTTCACCACAGCGGGCAGCGGCATCAAGGGCTTCGACGGTCTGTACGACTTCTCTGACCGCATGTCGCCTCTGGGCAACGCGAGTGCAGACGAGTGCGCAGACTACTGTGTTGTGATGTTCTCTGACCTGACAAAGAAGGTGACGATGCAGACTCTGTTCCACGACGGCGGCTTCTCGAGCATGGGTATGTCGCTGCGCGGTATGACACAGTACAACAAATCGTTCCTCGACGAGAACCGCGACGAGCAGGGCAACATTATCTACGGATAAGCAATTGTTCTACGGATAAACAACAGACATGAGCCGTACCAATAATGCGACGGCTTACGCAGAAACAATAAAAAAGCGAGTAGCAGAGGTTGTGAAGCCTCAGCTACTCGCTTTTTCCATTTTATCAATGCAATACGTTCTATTAACGTCAATGCAATACGTTCGTTCTATTAACGTCAATACAATACGTCTATTCGGACAACGACACGGATTTATTTAGCCACCGCTATACGCGCCTCCTGCAGCACGCCGTCCATGAACGTGTCGGGGTTCACCTTCTTCAGCGTACTCTTCATCTCGTCGATGATTGATGTGCAGGTTTGTTTCTCGTTATCGGTGAGCAGTTTGCTATGCTCTCGGCACAGACGTGCTATCTTGACAACGATGCCAGTCTGCAGCGTCTTAGCATCGGCATCCTTTATGGCGTCGAGGAAGGCGGCGCGCAGATTGCCGAACATGAGCATGAAGTCGATGTCGTTCTTCACCTCGTTAGCCATAGCCGAAGAAAACGAGCGTGAATTGAAGACACGCACATTGCCGTCGTTGTCGTAGGTGGTTGTGGTGACGCCGTTGTCGTCGAGGACGGTCTGCGTGCGCAACATGCTGCCCTTATTAATTGGCTTCAATGCACCTCTGACGCCCGACTTGAACTCCTTAAAACGAGCCGGCATCACGCCGTAGATGTGATAGTAGTAGCAATGATACTTGCGGCTATCCTTGAACCATACAGCCAGATAGGCGTGACGGCGCATGGAGTCAGCGGGGTCCTTGAAGCACAGACCGTAGTAGGCGTGCGACATGTAAGAGCCCAGTTCTACGCTGTATTCGTTGTTGGCTCCATAGTCGTACTGACATTTGCTGGCGAACGAGCTGCTGCCCGGCTTCTTGATGAACACATCGTAGGCGTCGGACTTCGCAAGTAGCAGTTGCTTCTCTATCTGTGCGAAGAGTTTCTTCTTTTTCGCAGGAACGGTGAACTCGGTGAACTTGCAATAGCTCACGCCGCTATCGACGCAAACTACGTTATAGTCGGAGCTTGACAGCACTTCGGTAGAAGGATCGTTCAGCACAAACTTGAACACCTTTTCGATATTACTCTGCGCAGAAGCCACAAACGTCTGCACTAAGAATATTGCCATTATTAAAATCTGTCTCATACGTAATATATTTACAGGGTTGTTTGTTATGTTTTCTTTATTATGGGTTATTGCTGTATGCTGTTGCCCGTGACTTCCGGCTCGTACTCGTCAGCCTCAGCGTCGTCAGCCTCGAACAGTTCCATAGCCTGAAGCTCAAGCTGATTGATTTCAGCCGACTGATTGGCATTTATGGCATGAAGCAGAATGTCGGCTTGGCGCACAGCTTCCTCTATATCGGTGGAGTCGGCATGAGTGGATGCGTTCCTGTCAGCCTCAGCCACATACACCTTCGGCGGACGCGGCTGCCAGTAAGGGCGAACAGACTTGTGCAGGCGCTGTTTCTCGGGCTGCTGTTTCACGCTGTCCGCGAGAATACGCTGCGGTTGTTCGGCAGATATGCTGTCGGCGATAGAGTCGGCAGACACAAGGCGAGCTGCTTGCTGAGCCAACGGCGCGTTCGACGACTGACCAGACGGCGTATTGTCGGGAAGCAGCGCCGAAACAGCGAACACAAGCACAGCAACGGCAGCAGCCGATGCCACCCAAAGCAGAGTGTTGCGTAGCGTGAAGCTCCGCACGGTCGGAGCTACAGCCTCATTCTGCAGGTCTTTCTCAGCCTTTTCTGGAGCGAACATGCAGAACATCTCGCGATACGCGCTCCAGTCGGCGGCAGATATAGCGTCAGGTCGGTCGGCGTCGGTAGCCGTGCAGAAGAAATCAGCCAATGCGGTCTCCTCCTCAACGGTAGTGGCGCCGTCCATGTAGCGCTTCAGAAGTGATATTATTTGTCGGTCTGTCATGTTCTGTTCCTTTCCTTTATCTGATCGAATAGTTTTCGTCGTGCCGAGGAGAGCATCGTCGCCACCGAATCCTTGCTGATGCCTAATATGGCGGCAATCTGCTCATTGGTGCGGCGCTCGGTCTGACGCAGTCGCATCACCTGCATCTCGCGCGGCGGCAACTGCTCTATGCGCTGACGCAGCCATTGCTCGTCCTCTTTCCATTCGAGCAGACTCTCTGGAGTATCGTTGTCCGACTCCTGCTGCAGAAGCCAGGACATGTGCGCTTCGTCGCCGCTGATGCTTGTCGGGCGCCGCCGTCGCAACATGTCGATAGCCACATTGCGAGCTATGACAGCCGCAAGACGAGCGGCATGGGCTGTGTCGCGGAGAGAGTCGTGCACAGCCCAAAGCCTAAGCATCGCGTCGCTTGCCGCATCGTCCGCATCATCGGCACGCGCAAGATAGCGGCGGGCATAGCCTTGAGCTATGTTGCGCAGTTGTGGCGACATCTGTTCAAACTGTATTTGGTTCACGGTAGTCGGGTATTCGTTAGCTTCATTCTATTTTTACACGCATAAGTGCTGGGGCTGCACGCATTATGGACGGGCGATGATGACGCCGTCGGGAGAGTCCGGTCTGCGCGAATTGTAAGTATTGCCTGTTACGTTCACATTACTGCCCATGTTGAGCAGTTTATCGTACTTCAACATACTGTCGTTTATCTTGCCCGAACCTAAGACATACTTTTTATAGTTGCCGGCTTCACCCAAAACAGAGATGCGACCGGAGCCGGTAAGCGTACAATTAAGATTGGCAGCCTTGCTTGTTCGGCAGTTGATTGTGCCCGAACCAGCCATCGTCAGTCCTACATAATCAGCCTTCACATCGTCGACAAGGATAGTGCCAGAGCCAGCGTTGTTAAAGTTGGCATGACTGGCTACTACCTGGCTCACGGCAATCTTGCCAGAACCAGCCTGATTGAACGTGACAGCCGTCGACTTCATCTTGCCAACAACAATCTGTCCGCTGCCACTCATATTGAACACGCTCACGTCCGGCGCCTTTACGTGCACAACAACACTACGCCTGTCCGACGAATCGGAAGTTTCGACATACACATTGCCAATGACCTTGCCGTACTTTGAGATGTTCAGATCCGAACCATTGCTCCCTACGCGTATTTGGTCGAATGCTGCGGCGTCGCCCACAAGACTCACTTCATACGTACTGCCCTGTTCGTACACTACCTTAAGCGAACCAACAACGTTTATCACGCTGAAAGGTTTCACGCTAAGTTTCTTCTCGCTCTTCTCTGTTGCATACAACGACGCGGTAAGCATGAGCATCGCAGCCGTCAACATCAAAAAAAACTTTCTCATAAGATTATCTCCTATCTATTTAAGTTGCACATTATATATATGTATAGGTAAGTGCTGAAAGAAGACCTCAGCACCCTGCCCTCTCTATAAACAATAACGCAAGAAAGGGAAATTCTAAATATGCGGACGCTGCATTTAACACATATTTAACATGTTTCAAATTAATAAAGCGTAATTTGAACCGAACAAGCGATGCTTTGCTTTGTGACTATCAATAAAATATCGTAACTTTGTAAGCAACAATATATCAACTTGTTTTTATCCTAAGACTCACATACAACTATGAAATCGTTAAAAGAATTATACAGAATAGGCAAAGGTCCGTCGAGCAGTCACACAATGGGACCGCAGAAGGCTGCACAGACCTTCGCTGCGCACAACAAGGACGCGAAATCGTTCGAGGTGACACTATACGGCAGCCTGGCAGCAACGGGCAGAGGTCACATGACCGACGTAGCAATCGACGAAGTGCTGCGCCCCATCGCTCCGCTAAGCATCGTGTGGCAGCCTAAGGTGTTCCTGCCCTATCACCCGAACGGCATGAAGTTCGTAGCGTTCGACGCCGAAGGCAACCGCATGAACGAGTGGATATGCTACAGCGTAGGCGGCGGCGCACTGTCGGAAGGCGAGAAGAGCCGCTGGTTCAACAACAAGCGCGAGGTGTATCAGAAGAACACGCTGCACGAGATACAGCAGTGGTGCGAGAATAACGGACGTGGCTACTGGGAGTACGTTGACGAGTGCGAGGACGAGGACATTTGGGAGTATCTGATGGAGGTTTGGCGCGCCATGCAGGAGTCTGTAGAACGCGGCATCGACCACGAAGGCGCACTGCCTGGTCCGCTGAAGCTGCCACGCAAGGGTCCAATCTACTACGTGAAGGCAAGCGGCTACAAGCAGTCACTGCAGTCGCGCGCTTTGGTTTACGCCTATGCCCTGTCGGTGAGCGAAGAGAACGCATCGGGCGGCACCATCGTCACCGCCCCCACCTGCGGTTCGTGCGGCGTATTGCCAGCCGTGCTCTACCACCTTGCAAAGGGACACAAGTTCAGCGACACACGCATACTGCACGCCCTCGCCACAGCCGGAATCTTCGGCAACGTGGTGAAGCAGAACGCCTCAATCTCGGGTGCCGATGTAGGCTGCCAGGGCGAGGTAGGCGTAGCGTGCGCCATGGCTTCTGCAGCTGCCTGCCAGCTGTTCGGTGGCAGTCCGTCGCAGATAGAATATGCAGCCGAAATGGGACTGGAGCATCACCTCGGCATGACGTGCGACCCAGTGTGCGGATTGGTACAGATACCATGTATCGAGCGCAACGCCTTCGCCGCTACTCGCGCTCTCGATGCCAACCTCTATGCGTCGTTCTCCGACGGAACACACAGCGTGTCGTTCGACCGCGTGGTGAAGGTAATGAAGCAGACCGGCCACGACCTGCCGTCGCTCTACAAGGAGACGAGTACGGGCGGACTGGCGCAGGCTTACGAGCAGCACATGCGCAAGTTGGCGGAGCAAGCAAACTCGAACGAAGAGGATATCAGTAAGTTTGGATACAATTAAATGTAAAGTTGAAAATTGAGAATGGAGAGTTGAGAGCAACTTTAGTTGAGAATTGAGAGTGGAGAGTTGAGAGTTATGATATGCTTTATTGCTAACGCTTAAACCATAGTTTTACAATGGTAATCATAACTCTCAACTCTCCACTCTCAATTTTCAACTCAAGAAACTCTCAATTCTCAACTGAATAAAACTCTCAATTCTCAACTATAACAATCTGCGGTGTGCGTAGTGCCGGCTTCAGCTCGCCACCGATATAATAAACGCCGAGCCGTGTGTGCACAGCCTGTGCCCCTGCTCGTGCGAGAGCCTGACTGGCGAATGTCGTGGTGAGCCATTGCCCTGCGACAGCATCAAAGACATAAAGATTGCCGCTGAATTTATACCAACCGATTGGCTGCTTGAGGTAATCGTCTTTCTTCACACACTCATATCTACCGCTGATTGCATCGAGGAATATCGTGCGGTTCACGCCGCCTGTGGCGTACAACCGATTGCCGTCCGCCCACGCAATACCACCTGAGAGTGTCATTTCTTCACCATCAGCAGAGCGCGGAGCAGACAGAACGCCCCACTCCTTCGTGCGTATGTCGTAGACATAGCCATCGGTGTGTACCTTGCTTTGCTCGCCATGGGCATAGAAACCTCCCCAAACATACACCTTATTATTATAAGCAGTGGCTACGGGCTGCACACGTGGCGCACCCGGGACGCGGAGAGTGGCAGACGCATTAGTGTCAGATGCTTGAGCAATCTAGTTTGCGCCTTGGTTGGTGACGTTTGAGTCGAGCTGATAGCGCAGAACATTGGCAGACGGCTTGCCATTCTGATTGCCACCAACAACGAATACGTCTGTTCCGGCGAGTGCCACAGCCATATTGTCCGCCGTAGCAGACAGGTCTGCAAGACGGTTAAGCGCAATACCGGTGCCAGCAGCGTTCAAGCGTACACTATAAACCGAAGCAAGCGAGTGGTCGTTGTTGTTGCCACCGATGAAGAGCAGACTGTCGCCACTCGCAACCGTTGCGCCATACGCAGCCGGCTCGGGCAGGAAACCCACCAAGCGCCATTGCAGTGTCTCGCGGTCTATGCGTGCTGCATATACACCAGCGTAATACTTCTTCGGTTTGCCTGTTTCGGGGAAGTTGCAACCGCCAGCCATAACGAGATAGTCGCCTATCTGACCGGCATAACATGCCGACACACCGAGCGAATAACCTGGTTCGGCAGAGGGAAAGCCAACAACGCTATGCACGTGCTGCGCAGAGAGAGGCAGGGTAGCGAAAAGAAAAAGGAATAAGGACAGGAGTTTGTTCATAAAACTATAAATTAAATGGAGGCTGCATCAATACAAGAAAATGGCTACGGCAAGAATGCCGTAGCCTCCTTATAATGCAATTAAGTGGGTGCGTGGCACCCTACTCCAATGCAACAAAATGGGTGCGTGGGTATGGCAGGATGCCATACCCTCCTATGATTATGCTTCGAGCTTTTTCAAAATCTCCTGACAGAGCATGTAGCCCTTGATCATCATACGCGGAATGTGGAACGGACCCTTGTAGAGGTTGCCCTTAGCCGGCTGTGCCACTGTTCCGTCGCGATGCAGATAGCCGTACCACTCGCCGTACTCGGCATCGGGGAAGTGGGCGTATGTCCACTCGCTGATGCGCTCGTGACGGTAGAGATACTTCTCGTCGCCGGTTCCGAGGTAAGCGTAGAGCGAAGCGATGATGGTCTCGCACTGCGGCCACCAGAACTTCATGTCCTGCGAGTAGTCCTGAGGCGGCAGGTTCTTGCAGTCGCGGAAGTTGATGATGCCGCCGTACTGCTTGTCCCAACCCCAGTCCCATGACCAGTCGAACACCTGCAGAGCCAGGTCGAACATCGGCTTGTCCCAGCCGCGCAGCTTAGCCTCCTCCATGATGAACCAAGAGGTCTCGATGCAGTGGCCAGGGTTGATGGTGCGAGTCATATTGGTGTCGATGAACTCGCCGTTCTCGCCTACTGTTTCAAGCAAGCACTTGAACTCCGGATGGATGAAATACTTCTTCAACTTCTCAATCGACTCATCAATCTGCTGAGTGAGTTTCGGATCGTTTACAACCTTGCGGATGCAAGAGCCTACGTTGATGAGAATCATGACGATGCTATGACCCTGCAACTTCACGTCAGCCTCGAACTTAGCGGGCAGGAAGCCCGGTGTAGCGAGGAAGCGCTGTGTGTCTTCGAACACCTGTATGGCGCGCTTAGCCCAATGCTGGTCGCCAGTAGCGAGAGCGTACTCAGACATCGCGATTGCGGCGAAGGTCTCCGAGAACACGTAGCGGCGCTTGCGCAGTGGTTTGCCCTCAGCAGTCACAGAGAAGTACATATGTCCCTGCTCGTCGAAGCAGTGCTTCTCGATGAACTCGAGTGTAGACTTGGCAGCGTCGAGCCACTCCTGGTTCTTCTCTACATTGTTATAAGCGAATGAGCAAATGAAGGCGAAACGGCCCTGAAACCACACCGACTTTGTTGTGTCCATCAACGATCCGTCGCGGTTGACGCATGTGTACACGCCACCGTTCTCGCGGTCTAAGCCGTACTCCATCCAGAACGGCATGATATTCTCGGTCAGGTCTTTCTTGTAAGACTCAGCCCACGACTTGATATATTCTTTTACGTTCATTTTCTTAAAGGTGATATGTTGTTATGTTGACGGGTTGACATTAGAACTGGTTGGCACGCTCGAAGAATCCGATCTCTTCAAGTTCCTTCTTCATCTGAGCCTCTTCCTCGTCAGTCATGTTGCGGAACGGCACACGGTTAGGTCCGAGGTCGAAACCGAGGAGCTTCATGATGCGCTTTCCACCCACGATGTTACCGCGGAAGTGGCAGATGACGTTGATAACCTCCTGCGAGAAGTTCTGCTTCTCACGAGCTGTCTCGAGGTCGCCGCGGTTCCATGCGTCGATGATGCCCACAAGCTCACGACCGTTGTAGTTGGTTGTGCCGCCGATGCCGCCACGAGCGCCACCCTGGGCAAGGCTCGGGAGGATTGTCTCGTCCTGTCCGTGGAGCATGTCGAACTTGCCACCACCGTAGAGACGGCACTGGTTGTACTCGTAGAGAGCCTCGTAAGTGTACTTGATGCCTGCGAAGTTCTTGATGCGTCCGTCGACAGCCTTCAAGAGGTCTACCATCGGCAGGAATGCACCGTTGAACGCAGGTATATGATAGTAGTAGAACGGCAACTCAGGAGCAGCGTTTGCGATAGTCTCGCAATACTCCACGAGTTCCTCGATGCGACCGATCTTCGGGAACGGAGGCGCCATCGAGCCGATGCCCCATGCACCAATCTTCTGAGCGTGCTCGGCAAGGCGTACACTCTCGCGCAGGCAGCAGCTGCCTACGTGCACAATAACCTTGAAGCCCTCGGGAGCAACACTCACCCAACGCTCTGCCAACTGCATACGCTCCTCGGTGGTGAGCATATATCCCTCGCCAGACGATCCGTTGATGAACACGCCCTTCAAGCCATTCTTCTGCAACATCTTTGCATAAGCTTCGATTGGTTCGAGATTAACGTCACCATTTGCATAGAACGGTGTAAACGGTGCGTCGATAAGTCCTACGATTTTTTCCATAGTCTTGTTTATTATATGATTATTAATTTATTGTTTTCAATTAAGAGATGAAAAGTTATTGAGTATTCTCACCACCTCAACATCTCACCACCTCAACATTTATTCCACATTGTCTGATGTTGGGCGTAAGCACGCCAACTGCAACACGAGTGCCACGATGACTATGCCGCCGAGCACCGCAAAGCCTATGCCCAGATTGCCACCGTCGGTCCACTTGCCGAGCAGATGTGTAACGGCAGCACCTGCGAACACGCCCACCATATTCATCACTCCGTAAGCCGTAGCGCGATACTTAGCCGAGATAATCTGGCAGAGTATAGGCATGTTGTTAGCGTCGAACATGCCGAAGCCTATGCCGAACAGCATTCCGGCTCCCACTACCGCCACTACGCTATGGCCGAAGCCGAGCAGAACGAGTGCTGGGATAGTCATGCCCAAGCCGATAGCACTGGTGTAGATGCGTCCGCGTATATTGCGGAGCACCCATTTGTCTGACAACACGCCACCGAGAAGCACGCCCACAAAAGACGAAGCGGCAATGGTTATGGTAGACATCGGACCAGCCAGAGCCATGTCCAGACCGAGGTTCTTTTCAAAGAGCGTAGGCAGCCAGTTCTTAGTAGCCCAACCCGGGAGGCTCGGCACAGCGAAGTAGATGAGTATCACCCAGAACGCCCATGTAGAGAACACTACGCTGAGTCCGCGCCAAAGGCTCTCCTTCTTCATCAGCGTTGCAGGATTGGGCGAAGCTGCGACAGCATCCACAGCCTTCGGTTTGTCGTGCAGAAGCAGTGCAAGTACCACCGAGTAAGCGATGCCGATGATACCGAACCAGTAGAAGGTGCTATGCCATGAGAAGGTGGCAGCGATAGTAGCACCAAATCCGCCCACCGCCTGACCCACGTACAGACCCGTCATGTGTATACCGATAGCCAGCGAGCGCGACTTGCCCTCATGCCAGTCGGCGATGAGCGACAATGCGGAAGGTATATACAGTGCCTCGCTCACGCCCATCAGCGCACGCAACCAATAGAGCTGGGTGAAGTCGGAGGCGTAACCCATGAGGTACGTAACGGCTGACCATACGAACAGACTGCCCACCACGAGCTTCTTACGGCTCACACGATCGGCAACAACACCTGCGAACGGACTCACGATGCCGTATATCCAGAGGAACACAGCCATGAGCGCACCGAAAGCCTCAGCCTTCTGTAGCTCTACAATATCGAACTTCATTGCGTCCTGCATGGTTGAGAGCATCTGACGATCCATATAGTTGAGCAATGCCACCACCCAAAGCAGTGCCACTACGAGCCACGGATAGAACTTTTTGTTTTTCATTTTGATAGAGATTTGTTTTTAGTTGTTTGTTTTTCAAGTTTAAGGCTGCACTCCGTAGCTGAATGCGGGGCGCAGCCTATCTTATTCAATGCAAAAGTATCACTTTTTTTCTACACGACAAAACAGAACGTGTGCTTAATTAATCTTTCCAGCCTCACGCTCTGCAATTTTTTCGTTTGCCTTATCACGGGCGTATGCTGAGTCGTGCGCCTTTCTGTCTTCATCGTAGTAGACGGTGCGATAGGTGACATTGCCACCTCCACCACCTTTAGGCTCGGGCATTGCGTACAGAACGAAGCCTATAATGACTCCGACTATCAATATCTGAATAATCAGTTTGAAGATAACAACAATCAGACCCCATACGGCTACGATGCAACCGAGTATATAGACAATAGTGAAGAGCGTGAGCAGGAGACCCAACTTCTTGCTCTTCATAAGCTCGATGTTGCGCTTCAACGAGAGAAAGACACCAATGCCCAATGCCAAAAGTAAAGAAACGAGTATTAAGAGTGACTCAACCCATCCGCTTAAGCCCAAGAATTCAAATATAAGTGCTGACACTATCACTACGGGTAACGCGGCGAGTATGCTTATGAGTGCTGGTTTCACAGATATGCCGTCGTGTACGTCGCCGTCGAAGGCTTCGCCCAAGATTACAGGCTCGTAGAACTTGATGCTCATAACCTGATAGAACACAATCAAGCCGAACGGAATGATACGCAGCAACGAGCCGAAGAAGCCATAACGGTTCTTGTCGCACCACCAGAAGCAGTTGGTGCCCAACACGCTATAAGCCCATATCTCGAGCAGCGTGCCCGCCATGATACATGCGGGTATTGCCACCACGGCTATCGAGCGTATCTTCTTGCTCCTCATAGCCAAGATGTTGAGCACCATAACGCCGAGGAACAACAACGCTATTATAATATAAGGTATAATAGAATAGAAGATGCGGCCCTGTATGGTATGCGCCAACTCGTCCGACTTCGTCAGCACCTTGTCCTCTACACCCTCCGGGTTGTCCTTACTGAACACGAGGTTCTCGCTAAGCGTGCAGTATTTCTTGCCGTCTTTCTGTATTACGGCATATCCAATGGAGCCTCCCGTATCAATCACACCCTTGTCGTAGAACTTATCCACACCTTCTACCTGGTCGCCATCGTGCAGATAGAACACGAGTTTCTCGCCCTTACTGTAGTAGGTGTCCTCTGAGCGGATTGTCTCCACAACATCATATACAGCAACAGAGTCGCCACGTAGACACTTCACGTCGTACTTCTGCGCACTTGCCGCTACGACATATAGCAGCAGCAACATCAATAGGTTAATTGCTTTCTTCATAAGTTTTGTTGGTTTTTGGTTTATTAGTTGTGTTTATTAGTTGCGTCTTTTCACTCCTACAAATATAGTAATAAATACTCAGACTGTGCAACTTAAACCCAACAAAAAGCCCAGAAACCGAATAAAAACGCCCGTTTGCTGACATATTGTCACCGAAAACAACTAAAACAGCCGTTCGTGGCGACATATTGTCACACATATAACGTGTGGAATATAGTTTGTGTAATGGTTTATAGAAAACAAGAAAACAAAAAGAAAGGAGAACGATATGACATTCGACAAATTCACAATCAAAGCACAAGAGGTTGTTCAAGAGGCATTGAACACCGCACAGCGCAGTGGTCAGCAGAGCATCGAGCCGATGCACTTGCTGAAGGCTCTGCTTGTGAAGGCTAAGGACGTTACGACCTTTATCTTTCAGAAGCTTGGCGTGAATGCCATGCAGGTGGAGAGCGTTGCCGACGCCGAGCTGCAGCGTCTGCCGCGCGTTCAGGGCGGACAGCCTTATCTTTCTAACGATACCAACGCCGTGCTGCAGCGTGCGCAGGACTTCGCCACGAAGAACGGCGACGAGTTTACGAGCGTAGAGCCTATTCTGCTCGCTCTCTTGCAGGTGAACTCTACGGCGAGCCGCATCCTCAAGGACGCTGGCATGACCGAGGCTGACACCATGAAGGCTATACAGGAGTTGCGCCAGGGCGAGAAGATACAGTCGCAGTCGGCTGACGAGAACTTCCAGAGTCTCTCGAAGTACGCCAAAAACCTCGTTGAGGAGGCGCGACAGGGCAAGCTCGACCCCGTTATAGGTCGTGACGAGGAGATACGTCGCGTACTGCAGATTCTCTCGCGACGTACTAAGAACAACCCGATATTAATCGGTGAGCCGGGTACGGGTAAGACTGCCATCGTGGAAGGCTTGGCGGAGCGTATCGTGCGCGGCGACGTACCAGAGAACCTGAAGGACAAGCAGCTCTACTCGCTCGACATGGGCGCACTCGTAGCCGGAGCCAAGTACAAAGGCGAGTTCGAGGAGCGTCTGAAGAGCGTCATCAAGGAGGTGACCAACGCCGACGGTCGCATCATCCTCTTCATCGACGAGATTCATACGCTTGTTGGTGCGGGCGGTGGCGAAGGCGCCATGGACGCTGCCAACATCCTCAAACCGGCACTTGCGCGTGGCGAGCTGCGCAGCATCGGTGCTACGACGCTCAACGAGTATCAGAAGTACTTCGAGAAGGACAAGGCTTTGGAACGCCGTTTCCAGACCGTAATGGTCGACGAGCCTGACGAGCTTTCGGCTATCTCCATACTTCGTGGTCTGAAGGAACGCTACGAGAATCACCACAAGGTGCGCATACAGGACGATGCCTGCATAGCTGCCGTAAAGCTTTCGGAGCGTTACATCTCCGACCGCTTCCTGCCCGACAAGGCTATCGACCTCATGGACGAGGCGGCTGCAAAGCTGCGCATGGAGCGCGACTCTGTGCCCGAGGAACTCGACGAGATTACGCGCCGACTGAAGCAGCTGGAGATTGAGCGCGAGGCTATCAAGCGCGAGAACGATACCGAGAAGATTAAGCAGCTCGACAAAGACATCGCCGAACTGCGCGACCAGGAGAAGGCGTTCCGCGCTAAATGGGAGAGCGAGAAGGGCTTGGTGAACAAGATTCAGCAGGACAAGCAACAGATGGAGCAGCTGAAGTTCGAGGCGGAGCGTGCCGAGCGCGAGGGCAACTACGAGCGCGTGGCTGAGATACGCTACGGCAGACTGAAGGCTCTTGAAGAGGACATCCGACAGATACAGAACCAGCTGAAGTCGACGCAGGGCGGCAACGCCATGATACGCGAGGAGGTGACAGCCGACGACATAGCCGAGGTAGTAAGCCGCTGGACGGGAATACCCGTTACGCGCATGATGCAGAGCGAACGCGAGAAGTTGCTGCACCTTGAGGAGGAGCTGCACCGCCGCGTCATCGGACAGGACGAGGCTATCAAAGCCGTGAGCGACGCCGTAAGACGTTCGCGTGCCGGACTGCAGGACCCGAAGCGACCTATCGCTTCGTTCATATTCCTCGGCACGACGGGTGTGGGCAAGACGGAGCTAGCAAAGGCTCTCGCCGAATACCTGTTCAACGACGAGACGATGATGACGCGTATCGACATGAGCGAGTACCAGGAGAAGTTCAGCGTGTCTCGACTCATCGGTGCGCCTCCAGGATACGTAGGCTACGACGAGGGCGGTCAGCTGACGGAGGCTGTACGCCGCAAACCTTACTCTGTCGTACTCTTCGACGAGATAGAGAAGGCTCACCCCGACGTCTTCAACATCCTCTTGCAGGTGCTCGACGACGGACGACTCACCGACAACAAGGGCCGCACCGTCAACTTCAAGAATACCATCATCATTATGACTTCAAACCTTGGTAGCCAATACATACAGGCTCAGTTCGCCGGCATCACGCCCGAGAACCGCGACCATGTCATCGACGACACTAAGGAGAAGGTGATGGAGATGCTGAAGAAGACGATACGTCCGGAGTTCCTCAACCGTATCGACGAGACTATCATGTTCCTGCCACTCACGAAGAAGGAGATTGCGGAGGTTGTAACGCTGCAGATGAACGCCGTGAAGAAGATGCTGGAGCCGCAGGGCTTCACGCTCAACGTCACACCGGCAGCCATCGGCTTCCTCGCCGACGAGGGCTTCGACCCGGAGTTCGGTGCACGCCCCGTAAAGCGCGCCATACAGCGCTGCGTGCTCAACGACCTCTCGAAGAAGATTCTCTCCGACGAAGTGAAGCGCGAGCAGCCTATAACTATCGATGCAGACAGCGAAGGCTTAGTGTTCCGCAATTAAAAAACGCAACAACTGTCATCCGCATCGGTCGATGCATACATCCGCATCGGTCGACGCAGACATCCGCATCGGTCGACGCAGACATCCGCAACGGTCGACGCAGACATCCGCAACGGTCGACGCAGACGTCCGCAACGGTCGACGCAGCATAGGTAAAATCAACATAGATACCAAAAAAAAGTAGCAGAGGTCAACGACTTCTGCTACTTTTTTTGTTTAAACACTTGCTCAGAGTGTGCCGAACGCACCTCTTGAGATTTTATTTACTTCACGTATTTCTTTCCGTTCTGGATGTAGATGCCCTTTCCTAAGGTGCTGAAGTTGTTGCCGACATAGCGTCCGTCGATGGTGTAGATGCGTCCGTCGTTGGTCTTAACGTCGACCTTCACGTCCTCGATGCCGGTCTCGCCAGCCACGCATACCTTCACCTCGTCGAGGAAGAAGCGCTTTCCGCCGTTGAAGTAGACACGGTCGTAGCCGTTGCCCTCAAACTCTACAGCGTAGTCGTTCCACTTGCCTTCCTCCATGAAGAAGCGCTCAAGCATCTTGTTGCCGAAGTAAACGTCGATAGTGTTGTCGTCGCCCTTGAACGGAGCCGCCTTAAATGTGAGGCGCACCTTGCCCGGCACGTTGAATGCAGGCGTAGAAGCCTCGCCCGGCACAGCCTTTGAACCAAAGCGTGCGCACTTGTTGCCGGCGTTGCCCTTGTTGAACACCCAACCGGTCAGGTCGGTCTTCAGTGCGTTAGATGTAGTAGGACTCCAAACGTTGTCGTTGCCACCCTTGCCGGTGTTGGTGTCGAAGGTCTCGTTGAGGAGCACTGCACCCGGAACGATGTCGATGTTCATGCCAGGCAGACCGCGGAAACGGAACGAAACTGTTCTGTCGGCGTTCTGTGTGATGCCAAGCAGGGCCTTGCCCATCAGCTTCGAGCCGTCGAAGTTGGCGTTGAAGAGTGTAGCAGCAGGCGCAGAAGTGTCGGTAAGACTGTCGTTCTTCACAACGCCATTCTCCATGTACGGGTATGTATCGTAGGCTGCTTTATGACCTGTCGCCATGTTGTCGGCATGGAACACCGACATGCGCTGGTGGAGCGGGTCGTCGTTCACGCTGTTTGCATCCCACACCGACTGGAGATAGTCGACATGTGTCACGAGCAAACCGTTACCTGGCAGCGATGCGTCCCAGTTTGTTTTCTGGCGGTTGTCGATGATGTAGTACTCGTCGCGGTTGTTCTCGTTGTACATGATGTATGTCTCGCCACCCTCGCTGAGCGGTTTCATGTTCGAAATGTTCTGGTTCTTCACCAGTTCAATCGGCTCTATCCAGCCAGCCACCCACTTCTCGTAGCCTGTGAAGCCAGCCGGGCAGAAGCCGTTGCCGTTGTAGCAGCCAGAGTGGAGCAAGTCCCAGTCGTCCATGCCGTAGCCGCCGGAGTAGGTAGTGTCGTACATGTCGGCGAAGCCAAGACAGTGAGAGAACTCGTGGCATACTGTGCCGATGCCGTCGCACTCCTTATCGGGGTTGAGCTCGCTACTGCAAGCGTATGTGTTTATGTAAATGCCCTCGCCCGTATTGTACACCTGACCGTAGTCGCTTGCGCGGAGAGTGCTCATGTGAGGCCAGATGTTAGACGCAGCTGCTCCCTCATAGTTCTCGCCACGTCCGGCGTAGAGGAGGAACACCTGGTCGGCATAGCCGTCGTTGTCCCAGTCGTAGTCCTTGAAGTTCACCTTGCCCTTGCACTGGCCGAGTGCCCATGCCACGAGCTCGCCGATGTGACAGTCCGTTCTGCCGTTAGAATAGTTCTCACCGTAGTAAGCAGCCTCCTTCGGAGCTGTGACCGGACCAACGATATCGAACGTCAGCTCGAACTGACCACCGCTCTGTGCGTGGTAGTAGTCGCGCACTGAGCCCTTGAATGAGCCTTCCACGTAGTTCTCCTTGTTGGCAAACTTCTCGTAGAACGCCTTGTCGTGCTTGCTGTTGAACGGACGGTCGGGGAACTGCACGAGCATGATCAGACCCTTCTTCTGTCCGAAGTAGCCCTTCTTGCCCTCGTCAGCCTTCTTCATACGCAGACGTTTTGCGCCAATGACCTCGTTCACCTTGGCACGCTTCAGGCGTGCACTCTCACGAGCAGCCGGCATATCCATGAGCTCGTACAGCCCATCGGCATTCTGATAGTAGCACTTGCCGTCCTCGGCGAGATAATAGTGCAGGAACTCGTCGCCCTGAAGCGAAGCCTTCAGTTCGGTTCCATTGACAAGCTTGATGACGGTAGTGCCCTTTCTTGCAGGAACGGCAAAAGCAGAGAGCGACGCCATAGCTATGCACAACGATAGTAAAGTCTTTCTCATATAAGATTTGGATGTAATAAAATAAATATGCGATAATGATTTAAATCAGTTGCAAATTTACTTATTTAATTTTCATTTTTCAGTGTTTTTCAAATAATTATGTATGATGCGATGTGTTTTTCACCAATTTTAAACTAACTTTGTAGAGTTGATATCAACACCTCACCATCTCAACATTACAACATCTCACCACCTCACCCCCTCAACATCTCAACATCATTTAAAACCCAACAATATGGAAAACAACGAAAAAGACCACATCCAGTTGCCCGACAACGCCTTCACCGAGTTGAAGCCGGGCGAGGAGTATCAGCCCGTGATGGAACCGGGCAGGAGTTATCCGGAAGTAAACCTATGGTCGGTGACCTGGGGCATCATCATGGCAATGCTCTTCTCAGCCGCCGCTGCCTACCTCGGACTGAAGGTGGGCCAGGTGTTTGAGGCAGCCATTCCTATCGCCATCATCGCCGTAGGAGCATCAACACTCGCCAAGCGCAAGAACCCGCTGGGCGAGAACGTCATCATCCAGAGCATCGGTGCCTGCTCGGGCACCATCGTAGCCGGAGCCATCTTCACGCTGCCTGCCATCTACATCCTGCAGGCTAAGTATCCGGAGATGAGCGTATCGTTCGTGAAGGTGTTCATGTCGTCGCTGCTCGGCGGCATCTTGGGCATACTGTTTATGATTCCGTTCCGCAAGTACTTCGTGAAGGACATGCACGGCAAGTATCCCTTCCCCGAAGCCACTGCCACCACGCAGGTGCTCGTGAGCGGAGCCAAGGGTGGCTCGCAGGCTAAACCGCTGCTCATCGCCGGACTCATCGGTGGTCTGTACGACTTCATCGTGGCTACCGTCTACTGGTGGAACGAGTGCTTCACGACGCGCGTCGCGGAATGGGGAGCCGTAGCTGCCGACAAGGCGAAGCTCGTGTTCAAGGTGAACACCGGTGCTGCCGTGTTAGGCTTGGGCTATATCATCGGCTTGAAGTATGCCTTCATCATCTGCCTCGGCTCGTTCGCCGTGTGGTGGCTCATCGTGCCGGGCATGTCGATAATCTTCCACGATCAGGTGCTCAACCTCTGGAACCCTGAGATTACGCAGACCGTCGGTGCAATGTCGCCCGAACAAATCTTCAAGTTCTACGGCAAGAGCATCGGTATCGGTGGCATCGCCATGGCTGGCATCATCGGCATCATCAAGTCGTGGGGCATCATCAAGGGTGCCGTATCGCTTGCTGCTAACGAGATGAAGGGTGGCGCACAGTCGTCTGCCAACACCGTGCGCACACAACGCGACCTGCCGTTCAAGTTCATCGCCATCGCTTCCATCGCTACGCTCATCATCACCTTCCTCTTCTTCTGGTTCGGTGTGATGGATGGCAATCTGCTCTTCGCCGTTGTAGGCATCCTGCTCGTCACCGTCATAGCGTTCCTCTTCACCACCGTAGCCGGCAATGCCATTGCTATCGTAGGCTCCAACCCCGTATCGGGCATGACGCTTATGACGCTCATCCTCGCGTCGGTGGTGCTCGTGGCTGTCGGACTGAAGGGCACTGGCGGTATGGTTGCCGCGCTCATCATGGGTGGCGTGGTCTGCACCGCACTCTCTATGGCAGGCGGTTTCATCACCGACCTCAAGATTGGCTACTGGCTCGGTACAACGCCGAAGAAGCAGGAGACGTGGAAGTTCTTAGGCACACTCGTATCGGCTGCTACCGTTGGCGGCGTGATGATTTTGCTCAACCAGACATACGGCTTCGCAAGCGGAGCCCTCGCAGCTCCTCAGGCTAACGCTATGGCTGCCGTCATCGACCCGCTTATGAACGGCGTGGGTGCTCCGTGGGCACTGTACGCTATCGGAGCCGTAATCGCTGTGGTGCTCACCTACTTTAAGATTCCGGCTATCGCCTTCGCACTCGGCATGTTCATCCCATTGGAGCTGAACACTCCGCTCCTCGTTGGTGGCATTGTGAGTTGGTACGTTACATCGCGCTCTAAGGACGCAGAGGTGAACCGCGAACGTGGCGAGAAGGGCACACTGCTCGCCAGTGGTTTCATCGCTGGTGGCGCACTGATGGGTGTTCTCTCTGCCCTGCTCCGCTTCTGCGACGTACACTTCGTAACTGATGGCTGGATGGAGTCGTGGCTTGCCAATCCTCTGTCAGAGGTAGCTTCGCTCGCAGCCTACTGCTGCCTGATCGGCTACTTCGTGTTCGCCACAAAGAGCAAGAAGTAAGAATATAGAGCACATACAAAACAAGGGGTGCAACCGCGGTTGCACCCCTTGTTTTGTATGTATTGCGTATAGCTTAAATTACTGAACTTTCGCAAGTTCAGAGAAATCAGTAGTTAAAGGAGTTAAGAAGTTCTTGCAAGCAAGCGGCAAAGCCGAGCGAAGCCAAATGCTTTTAATGCTGTAAATCAAGCAAAAAAACTAATGGCTTAACTCCTTAGCAACCGAAGGGTGCGAAAACTCCTTAACTTCTTAACTACTTTCGCTTGCGAAACTTAAGTTAAAATATTAATCGATTTCTTCATCAGCCTCGTAACCACCCATCTCGCGGATAGCATTCTTCAGCATAGTGTACTGCTGATAGAGGTGGTTTACCGGCTCCTCGCCCTTAGTGTAGTCGTGCATCGGAGCCTTGAGGAAGAAGCTCAGGAAGCGCTGTATGCCGTAACGTCCGGCACGAGCAGCGAGGTCGCTGAGCAATGTGAGGTCGAGCAACAGCGGAGCAGCGAGGATAGAGTCGCGGCAGAGAAAGTTGATCTTGATCTGCATCGGGTAGCCCATCCATCCGAAGATGTCGATGTTGTCCCATCCCTCCTTGTTGTCGTTGCGAGGCGGATAGTAGTTGATGCGCACCTTGTGATAGTACTGTGTATCCTCGTCGTTGCCGTGTCCGTAGAGGTCGGGCTGCACGTCGGGCTTGAGGATTGTCTCGAGTGTAGAGAGCTTGCTGACCTCCTTGGTGTGGAAGTTGGCAGGCTCGTCGAGCACGAGTCCGTCGCGGTTGCCGAGGATGTTTGTAGAGAACCATCCGCTCAAACCGAGACAACGTGAGCCAATCATCGGAGCGAAACCGCTCTTCACGAGCGTCTGACCGGTCTTGAAGTCCTTACCGGCGATAGGCATCCTGGTCTGCTCAGCGAGCTCCCACATAGCCGGGATGTCGACTGTGGTGTTAGGAGCGCCCATGATGAACGGTGCGCCCTCTGTCAATGCTGCGTAAGCATAGCACATAGACGGAGCTACATGCTCGCGGTCGTCAGCCTTCATAGCTGCTTCGAGAGCTGCCACTGTGCCGTGTTTCTCCATGTCTACCGGTACGTAGATCTCGGTAGATGCTGCCCAAATAACAACGATGCGTGCGCAACCATTCTGCTCCTTGAAGTCGCGGATATCCTTGCGGAGAGCCTCAACCATCTCCCAGCGAGTCTTGCAGTCCTTAACGTTGTCGCCGTCGAGGCGCTTAGCGTAGTTCTTGTCGAAGGCAGCCTTCATCGGCACCACCTTTTCCAACTCCTCGCGCACGGGGTTGATATCCTTCTCCTTCAGCACCTCGGCATACATAGCTGCCTGATAAGCATTCTGTGGATATACGTCCCATGTTCCGAATACGATATCGTTGAGATCGGCGAGAGGCACGATGTCCTTATAGTGCAGATACTTCTTGTCTGCGCCCTTGCCAACACGAATCTTGTCATACTGAGTCATTGAACCAACCGGCTTAGCAAGTCCCTTGCGAGCCATGAACACACCAGTCATAAAGGTGGTGGCTACTGCGCCACAGCCTACAACCAAAATACCCAGCTTTCCTTCTGCTGGCTTAACGTTAGTTTGTTTCATCTTTTAGTTATTAAATGTTTAATAATTAGGTTTCTATGTACATTCTGTTATGAAACCACAATCGAACAGAAGCATATTAACGCTTCAAACCAGAATTGTTTCACAACATGACTTAGCAAAAGTACTAATTTAATCCGAGAAACACCCAACTTAAACCATTTGTTTTCAAAATATGGTACTATTTAACACTTTTGTTGCAATATACAACAGCATAACGACTCTACGCAACTAATCACAGCCTATAGCTCACAGGCTATAGCAAAACATCTGAAAGCAGTAAACAGATACACGTTTTGTCGGGCAATGGGTCTTCTTTTGGGTTGGCATAATATATGAGTGCCACCTTTTGATTGGATCCGTCTTCATCGCGCGTAATGGTTAGCTTGGCATGGGAGCCGCCCCCGAAGAAGTTTTCGAGCATGAAGTCCTGACGTTTCTGATAGAGTTGCATATCGATAATATTGCCTTTGTAGCGCACGCTGTCGCGATAAGTCAAAGTGCAACACTGCTTACGTTGCTCGCTATCGTACGTCACGACCAACCTACCCATATCTGCAACGAGGGTGTCCTCGGGCAGTTCGCTGGAGAACTCGACGTGATAGCGGAACGAATAGGGATTAAAAAAACTGTCCTGTGCATGACTGGTGCATACACAGGATAGTATAATGATAACGAATGATAAAAATCTGAACTTTGCCATTTCAGTAGAATTAGACTAACTTTACCACCAACCGAGTGAGCAATCGCTCTCTGGGCAGTTGTTGGTTGCATACTCATCAGCGAGTTTGCGACAAGCTGCTCCCAGTTCCTTTCTGCTGAGCTGCACCGACTCGTCGCCATAGGCTGTTTCGTACACCTTCTCCATCATCTCTAAAGCCTGCTCGTAGAGGTTGCAGTCCTCTGGAATGGCGCAGAGCTCGAACAAAGCCTGCTCGTACTGCTTGCCATTGATGAGCGTTTGTGCCTTACGTATGATTGAGGCAGCGTTGTTGTTGTAGTAGTCGATGATGCGCTGCTTCGACTTGTCAACGAGTTTGCGGAGCTGTGGCGAGTTCTTGATGTTCTTCAACGCATTAGTGAGCGCCTGCTCTTCGGTGTTGCCGATGCCAGTGAACTCAACGATAGACGTACCGAAGCACGACTTTGTGCGTGCGTCGCCAACGGCGAAGGTTGCTGATATGCGTTGCGCCATCTTTGTGCCTGCTACTTCTGTCTGCAACGGAACGGTCTTGCACGCCAATACGAAGCGCGAGTTGTAGCCACTCACCAGCTTCATCGAGGTGATGACGCTGCGCAAACGAGCTTCTACGATAGCCTTCTGACCTTCAGTTGCCTTGCTCTCCTTTGCGTCGTACATCGGCGAGAGCGTTATCTGTGCAGAACTTGCGAGCGAGCAAAGTGTCAACGCTGCAAGAACAAATAGTTTTCGTATCTGCATAATCATAATGTTTTAGAACAACATGTTATTTGTTTTTGAAGTCTCGCAAGCCGATAGAACTTGCAAGACTTTCCTTTTGCTATTACTCAACGAGGAAGTTGACACGTCCGAGCCTGTTGCCCTGTCCCTTGCTCACCTTAAAACCTGTCTCTGCTTTGAACGCCTTTCTTATGCCCTTAGCCCATTCTTCTGCCTCTATTGGTTCACCGCTCTCGTCGAAGAATGGTATGCGCACAGCCTTGAACTCAACCGTATCAGCTGTCTTGCGTCCTATCTTGCAAGCCCGATTTACGGCGTGCTTCTTCACCCACGAGTAGAGGAACTCGTCGTATGTGTCGCCGTCGTCGCCAATCTCGTCCTTGATGAAGTTGATGCCAGCACTTGGTGCTGAGCGGAACACAACAACAATCTTGCGACCGTTGTCGCGCAGGTCCTTATAATACTCGATGATGCGGTCGCACAAGTCGTCGCAGTTGCCTGCCACTGCCTTACGCAGTGCGAGGTCGGTAGGATCCATTGTCATAGAAATGGTGCCTTCTACCGACGACACCTGCTCATAGGTGTAAGCGTCGACAGCCTTTATAGTATAAGAAATATTCTTGCGCGGACCAACCATTTGCACAGCATAGTCGACATCTACGCGGATGTCAGGACGTGCCTGCTGCATGAGTTCGTCCATAGCGTTCTTCTCTGCCTCATAGCCGTCAGCTGCATTAGCAAGTTCTTCGGCGCGTTCGCGCTTCATATCCTTCAGAATGCTCTGCAGGTCTTCGTGCTCGAACTTACGCTCCTCGAACACCTTCTGCACAGATTGGATAACCGAACCCATTTCGCGTGTGTTCACAAAGGCTTCGTTATACTTAGGTATGTATTCTGTCTCGCCCTGATTGTTGAACGTCTTCATAAAACCATGATCATTCATCCACGAGTCGGCAGGGAAGACGATAATGGTAGGCATTGCTGCCTGCTGCGCCTTCATCACAACTGCGAAGGTAAGGAGCAGAAACAAACTAAAAATTCTTTTCATAATATGTTTATCTATTTACATTAAAACATCTGCTATTATCGAGTATTAGCGCGAGAAGATGCTGCGTGCTCCTTCTATAATGCCATCCTTCTCCATGCGTTTGCGCAATTCTTTGAGATTGACCTGCACGAGCAAACCAACCTGCCACTCTTTCTTGCCTTTGATAACATCACCGGCAGACTGTGCGCCACGGCTTGTAAGTTGTATGTACTGGCGGTATTCGCCCGAATTGAAGAAGCGGTCAAAGTACTCCTTGTGTGCCTGATAGCCTTCTGGGCAGAGCGGAGGCACATTGCCCTGTTTGCCAGAATAGTTGGCAGCCAAGCCTTTAAAGAGCAGTCCGTGTACGGCGTTGCGCATACAGATATCTTTAGTAAGCAGTTCTTTCTTCTTACCATAGCTCCACACCTTGAATACCGTAAAGCCAACTGTGGATGCTGGTACGTCCTTTACATAAGTAAGCTCATAACTGTAATCGACAAAATCCTTCTTTTTACCAGCACTTACTGAAAGTGCCATACAGAAGCAGATAGCGATAAAGAGTAATCTTTTCATAATCAAATCTATTTAGCATTTAACCAAAAACGTCTTTTAAAAGCTACACACCTATTATATATAAATATGTATAGTAGCTTTTAAAAGACAGTAATTAATATTTATATTTTATTTTGCAAGACGAATAAGACAGCCCTCACCCACCTTCTTTCCTGGTTTGCCATCGAATATGGTGTACTTCAACTCGGCATTGCCTTCCTTCTTCTCACCGTCTTCAGCTTCGCCTTCGAGGGTCTCGTTAGCACCTTCCTGGTTGTCCCAAACAGAGTTCTTGGCTACCTTGATTGTGCCTACTTTCTTCCACTCTATTTCTTTGTCGGTCTTCTGACACATGAATACGTCAAACTTATCACCAGCCTTCACACCTTCCTTTGTACCGATGTAAGCAACGAGCTTGCCATCTTCCTCATGAAGCGAACTCATTGGGCGGAACTCGTCGTAGTCGCGCTGCAGAGCAGCGAAAGCAGCGTCGGTAGCACGCAATGCACCACGAGCAATCAGTTTGTCGAGGTTAGCCGACTTCATTGTCAAGCCTGCGCCTGCGTACTTAGATGAGCGACCAACATACTTCAGCTGGTAGTTTGCGTTAGCGTTGAAGTCGGCTACGTTATTCCAGTATTTATTATACATTTCCAGTGTCTTTTCAGAATCCCAATTGAGCTTAAAGAGATAAGCATTTGTTCTTACGAAGTAGCCCTTTGTCTTAGCAGCAGCTGTCTCGGCAGCCTTCACTGCGATGTTGCCTGCCATCTTGGCGATGCCTGGCAAGAACTCCAACGTAACCTTAGCCATTGCAATAGCTGTAGCGCTCTTCTCCTTTGCGTTCATCATACGATAGTTGTTAACGCATACGTATGTTGTGCTCAGTAACTATTCAGCGGTAGCGCTGCTCCCTTAATCCACGATTGAAATGTACTGCAA
>OLIS01000669.1_pt1 | contig 26622 bp, 24 predicted proteins | sample 1601351 | NCBI WGS metagenome assembly OLIS01 (sample SAMEA2452122, study PRJEB22498) | human gut metagenome | biome: human feces; feature: human gut; material: feces | place: Australia | collected 2012
GGTTGATTACCAAGCGGTTTCCCCTCCTGTGCAAGGAGGGGTTAGGGAAGGTAGTTATTAAAAGACTGACTTGTTAGACACTTCCTTTGTTTTCCTCCTACTCGATTAACTTGGTTATTTAACCGACTTCACTTCGCCCAGCTTTTCACCCATCAGGATGTGTTGCCATGCGTTGTCTCCATCCTTCGGAGAGGTCAGGCGGAAGTCTGCATCTTTCTGGAATACCAGCACGAAATCTGAACCACCGAATAGGAAATAGCCCAGTTCATCGCCTTTTTTAACCCGATCACCGACTTGTAGTCCTTCCGTGAAGTTGACAGAAGCCACTTGCGACATACCGATCGGCATCACGGCCACCAATCCATGCGCATCTGTTTCGATGATAGCCAGTCCGCGCGTTTCGATGCTTTGCCAGCCCGGAACGGAACAGTCTACTACATATTGCTTCAAATCAGGCTCCCACGTGATTTTTCCACCTAAAGCGTCATCTCCCGGAATAATGCGAAGTTCACGGATAACACCCGATAACGGGAAGTGATAGCGGTGATAGTCATTGGCATTGAGGAAAGCGTGATAGAACGTACCTCCGGCAAAGGCATCGCAATAAGGGCTGTCCGGGCCGATAAGGTTGCGTACGGAATTGAACACGCGGGATTTTACCGCGATCTTTTCATCCGTGATGATGTAGGATTCGTCATCAATCTTCCAAACCCCCTGCGGGACACAATCGGCTGGAGAGGCCACGATGGAATTATCTTCCGGCGAGGTGATAGGCCGTTGGTCGGGAGAGGCTAAGCGACGGCAGAAGAAGTCGTTGAATGAATGCCAGTTCGACGGGTCTTCATACCATCCGTTGGTCATGCCCAGTTCTTCTTGCTGCATCATCAGTTCCTCGTACTCCTTGTTCCAGGATTCCGGTGACGAGAGGAAGTTTCCCCACGACTTGCAGTAATCTACCAGCCAGCTGCGGTAAGGCTCCACGTATTGCACTGAATTCGTAAACAGCGTTTCACCTTCCAACGCCTCCAGCGGCATGCAGTTGATGAAATAGCAATAGCACAGAGCCTGATACATTCGCCCGAAGATGCTGGGCTGCCCGGGACAGAAAATGACATCCCACGGCATGGCTGTCTGCGAATGGTCGATGAAGTTATAATATTCTTCCAGCGATTGTGCCGGGTTGGTGGAGGAGTCAGGATTGATTTTCTTGCCTTTCTCGATGGCTTCCGTGAGCAGTGACTTGATACGTTCGTCGCTCTTCACCAAATCGACCAGCTTTTGCGTGGTGGGGCTGTACTGTTTCTCTTCCTTAGCCTTGTCTTGGCACGACAGGAGGATCATAAGCAAGAATGCCGATAATAGCATTCTTAACGAGTTGTTCATTAAGTTTCTCATATGCTAATATGTATATTTTAATTATGATGTGTGCAAATTTATATATAAATCACAATTTACACCAATAATCCTGCAACCTTTCCGTGCAGTTGACCGAAATAATGCTTTTCGAACGATTGCACTATAATAGTGCAAAAAGGAAATGAAAATGCACTTTAATAGTGCGAAATTTGTTTTTTTTGCAAAAAACGTGATCGTGATGGACAAGTTATTCGAATATTCAAGTAAGCTGGTAAGAGAGACGGGTTCCTTGTTTTTCCGGTATATGTATGATGAGATAAATTGGAAAAGCAGGATGATAGGGCTTGTCGTTCAGAGAGTATTTGCGGTTGTTTCATAATATATCGACAAAGACGTATTCACTGGAAGATATATTGCAACATAAGGTCGAGTTGCCCGAGTTGAAGCACCCGTTGCCTCTTTTCTCTGACTATTTGAAAAAGGGATATTATCCGTTTGCGTTGGAAGAAGATTTTGAATTGCGGTTGAGACAGGTTATAAACCAAACACTGGAGAACGATATTCCGATGTATGCCAATATGAATGTAGCGACAGGAAGAAAGCTAAAACAGCTACTCGCGATTATATCTAAAAGCGCACCGTTCAAACCTAACATGACTAAAATAGCCGATATGCTATCAGCCAGCCGCAACAATATTTCGGATTATTGCCTGTATATTGAAGAGGCGGACATGATCGCTCAGCTAAGGGATGATACGGCGGCATTCGCGGATTAGGCAAGGTTGACAAGGTATATTTGGATAACACGAATCTTATTTATAATCTTGTTGATGGTACTTTCAATATCGGAAATATCCGCGAGACGTTCTTCTTGAATCAAACGCGGGTTAAGCATGATGTATTTGCATCTTCTGTCGCCGATTTCTTGGTGGACGATAAAACATTCGAAGTAGGGGGTAAGAAGAAAGGACAGAAGCAGATTAAAGAGATCGAGAACGGGTATATCGTAAAAGATGATATCGAAAACGGGTATCTGAATATTATTCCGCTGTGGCAATTCGGATTAACGTATTAATGAGGTGGGTTTCGGGTGGTTTTGTTTATGTCCTTTGAATTCACTATATTTGTAATAAATATTTTGGTTATGTCTGAAGAAGAGATGAATTCTTATCGTTTAACCAGTTTGGAAGAACCAACTGATGAGATGCTTGCTACTTTGATGAAAGAAGTTGCTGAAGAGGCAAAACGCAAATCGGAAGAAGCACATAAAAAATTATTTCAAGAGATAAAGGAGTATATCCGTAAGCAAAGGGTGAAATGGGGGAAAGAGTATAATGTAAGTTTTAGTAATGAATGATATTCATAAACCGGTACTTATCGTAATAGTAGGTCCTAACGGTTCTGGTAAAACTTCTGTTACGTCAAAGATTCTTCGTCATGAATGGATGGAGGATTCTATCAAAGATCAATATCTAATTGTTGTTTAGTTTCTAAATTGGTTGATAGAACTTATATATATGATAATTCTATAGAGAATAAAGAGGCAATGTTATTATTTCGGTTAGCTAAGGGGCAACTAGTAAAGCAGTATGTAGAAATTATACCAGAGTGGGCATCGCCTATCTATAGTAACGATTTTTGATTTTGGGAATTTGAATTTTAACAAAAAACTCCCCTCACCTTACAAACGTATAAAATGAGGGGAGCCTAAATGATATTTACCTACAAGACTATTTCTTCATAATCTCTCCGAAATATTTGTAGAATAACGGAATTGTCGTGATTCCATTAAAGAATTGCTCCAGCGGGTAATTCTCGTTCGGGGAGTGGATAGCATCGGAACCCAAACCAAAGCCCATCAGTACGGACTTGATTCCCAATACTTCCTCGAAAGTGGCAATGATTGGAATACTACCACCGGAACGAACCGGAACCGGTTGCTTGCCGTACACTTCTTCGTATGCCTTCTCTGCAGCCTTGTAAGCTGGCAGATCAATCGGACACACGTAAGAAGGTCCGCCATGCAGGTAATCCACTTTTACCTTCACGCAATCCGGAGCAATCGACTCGAAATACTCCTTGAACAATTTTGCAATCTTCTCATGTTTCTGGTTCGGAACCAAACGGCAACTGATCTTAGCGTAAGCCTTAGAAGGCAACACAGTCTTGGCCCCTTCTCCCGTGTAACCACCCCAGATACCACACACGTCGAACGTCGGACGAATACCTGTACGTTCGTTGGTCGTGAATCCTTCTTCGCCCTTCACCTCCTTAATATCCAGAGATTTTTTGTAATTCTCTAAATCAAAAGGAGCCTTCGCCATCTTGGCACGCTCTTCAGCGCTTACTTCCAGCACGTCATCATAGAATCCGGGGATCGTGATATGCCCTTTCTCGTCCTGCATATCGGCAATCATCTTACACAACACGTTGATCGGGTTTGCCACAGCACCTCCGAATATTCCGGAATGTAAATCGGCATTCGGACCAGTAACTTCAACCTGCCAGTAAGCCAAACCTCTCAATCCCGTAGTGATTGAAGGAATATCACGGCCAATCATACTGGTATCTGAAACCAGAATCACATCCGCTTTCAACATGTCCTTATGATCCCGGCAGAACTTCGGAAGGCTCGGAGAACCGATTTCCTCTTCTCCCTCGATCATGAACTTCACGTTACAGTTCAATTTCCCGGATTTCATTAAATATTCAAACGCTTTAGCGTGCATGAAAGCCTGACCTTTATCATCATCAGCCCCGCGAGCCCAAATCTTACCATCCTTAATAACCGGCTCGAAAGGTTTCGTGTTCCACAATTCGATCGGGTCAACCGGCATCACGTCCATGTGCCCGTACACCAACACCGTAGGAAGAGCCGGATCAATGATCTTCTCCCCGTAAGCAACCGGATTTCCTTCCGTTTCATACACTTCTGCCCGGTCCGCTCCGGCGGCTAACATGATTTTCGTCCATTGCTCGGCACAACGATACATGTCTGGCTTATGCTCAGACAACGACGAGATTGAAGGGATACGAATCAACTCGAATAACTCGTTTAAGAAACGTTCCTTGTTCTCTTCCACGTACTTTTTGATTTCTTCCATTTATTTGAAAATATATTGATTAATAAAATTAACATACTCCACATAGTAACAAGTACAAGTCCTGTAATTGTTCCAACAACATCTTTATTGGAACAAATATAATATTTTCAGATGAAGGAATCAAACAACTGTTCCACAAATTCCTTTGGCGGAACAAAATAATTTCATACTTTTGCCTGGTGTTTTCAACTAATGAATTAGATATGTCAAATCTTCCCGAAATTAAAGTTTTCGCCGGTGAGAATAGCCAATATATCGCAGAAAGTATTGCTAGTTCTCTTGGGCTGGAACTCGGTAAAAAAACGTTTACGAGATTTAGTGACGGAGAATTCGTCACGTCATTCGACGAAACGGTGAGAGGTGAGCATGTATTTATCGTGCAATCCACCTTCCCGCCCAGTGATAACCTCATGGAATTACTCTTGATGATCGATGCTGCCAAAAGAGCATCCGCTTACAAGGTAATCGCCGTAATCCCCTATTTCGGGTTTGCACGTCAAGACCGGAAAGATAAACCGCGTGTCGCTATCGGGGCAAAACTAGTGGCTAATATGCTACAAGCTGCCGGCGTTGACCGGATTATCACGATGGATTTGCATGCCGACCAGATTCAAGGATTTTTCGATGTTCCCGTGGATCACTTGTACGGTTCAACCGTCTTGATCCCTTATATCAAATCTTTAGGATTACGTGATTTCGCCATTGCTTCTCCGGATATCGGTGGAGCCAAAAGAGCAAACTCCTGGGCAAAATACTTCGATTCCGGGTTGATTATCTGCCACAAGACCCGCATCCGGGCAAACGAAGTGGCCGACATGAAAGTGATCGGGGATGTTGAGGGCAAAAACATTATCGTGGTCGATGACATGATTGACACGGCCGGAACTATCTGCAAAGCGGCCGATATGCTTATCGACAATGGAGCAGCCAGCGTACGTGCCGTAGCCACTCACGCCGTTCTTTCCGGTAAAGCATACGAAAATATCGAGAAATCAAAACTGACGGAAGTAATCTTCACCGATTCCATCCCTCAGAAACAACCTTGCTCAAAAATAAAAGTATTACCGATCGCTCCCATGTTTGCTGACACGATCCGCAACATCTACGAGCACAAATCGATCAGTGATCACTTCCTCATGTAAATTCATGTTTCGTGATATAGAAAATGGCACCCGAAAACGAGTGCCATTTTTAGATTAAATATACCTAATTTTAGGGATTGTCTCCATTTTTCATGTACTATATTTTTGTCGACCGTTAATGGATAAAATTTATTATTCGGGAAGATTAAAGAAATAAGTAACAAATAATCCAGTCAAATGATGAAAAAACAAAGGATTCAACAATTACACAAAAAAGGGAAAGTGTTGATTTTATTGATGTTTTGTGGATTCTGTTGTTCTTCTTTTTCGATTTATGCGCAGGATTCAACACGCGTAAATTCGAAACAGGAGCTTCGAATTCATGGAAAGGTAACAGATAGATGGAAAAATCCTTTGCCTGGGGTAACCGTGCGGGTAAAGGATGCCTTGCTTGGGGTCGCAACGGACAAAGATGGGAAGTATGTTATTGTCGTGCCGGGAAAAATAACGAAGCCCGTGTTATTATTTTCCTTTGTCGGGATGACCTCTAAAGAGGTGCCTTATCTGGGAAATAGTGAAATAAACGTAACCTTGGAGGAGGAACAAGCGAAAATAAATGAGGTGGTGGTGACGGGTATGTTTAATCGCCGGGTGGAAAGTTTTACAGGTTCGGCTACCACCTTTAAGCAAGAAGATATTTTGCGGGTGGGGAATCAAAATTTGATCAAGAGTTTGAAAAATCTGGATCCTGCATTCCAGATTATAGAAAATCTGGAATATGGTAGTGACCCGAATCGTATGCCAACCGTGCAATTACGGGGACAGACGTCATTCCCCAATTTGCAGGGAGAGTATGAGAACAATCCGAATCAACCTTTGTTTATTTTGGATGGTTTTGAGACAACCTTGGAGAAAGTGTATGATCTTGATATGAACCGGGTGGCTAGCGTTACTTTGTTGAAAGATGCGGCCGCGAAAGCAATTTACGGTTCGAAAGCCGGGAATGGAGTGGTCGTAATTGAGACTATTCGTCCAAAATCGGGAGAATTACGGGTGTATTATTCCGGTGATTTCGGGATAGAAGCACCGGATTTAACCGGTTATGATTTGATGAATGCCGAGGAGAAGTTGGCGTATGAGGTACAGATTGGCATGTACGGGCCTGCGAGAGGATTGATCACGGCTTATGATTCATACAAGAAAGTGTATGACGATGTCGTGCGAGGAGTGGATACTTACTGGCTTTCAAAACCTCTTCGTACGGGATTCAGTAACAAGCATTCCGTGACATTAGAGGGTGGGGATGAGCGAATGCGTTACCAGTTTGGCCTATATTATAACAATGTGGCGGGTGTGATGAAAAAATCAGATCGTAGTACATTGAATGTCAACACGACACTTTCGTATTCATATAGAAATCTTCTTTTCCGGAATACGATAGAGTTTTCTCGAAATTGGTCGAAGAATTCACCTTACGGAAGTTTTTCAGAGTATACATCATTGAATCCCTATTGGGCTCCATACGACGAGGACGGGAATTTGATCAAAGAGTTTACGGTTCACAAGGGGCAAAGTGATGAGAGTATTTACGAATATCATTATTATAATCCGCTTTATAATGCTACGTTGAATACGAAAGACAAGTCCGGTTATACGGAAGTACAGGATAATTTTTCGGCAGATTGGCGTATTGACGAGGCTTTGCGTGTGATCGGGAGTTTTGGATATTCCCGCAGGGAGGGAAGTGCGGATGTTTTCTACCCGGCCAGTCATACGAAATTTATCTATTATGACAAGAACGGGATGAGCGACCGGAAGGGGCAGTATTCGAAGAGAGATGAGGCTTCGGAGCGAGTGTCTTTGCAAGCGGGAGTGAATTTCAATAAAACTTTTGGAGATCATCTGCTTTTTGCCAACGTGACTTGGAATGTGTCGACCTCGCGAGCGATGTCAACAACGGTGGTAGCGGAAGGATTCGGTAATGATTACATGGATGATATTTCTTTTGGGACAAATTACGAGAAAAATGGTAAACCGCGGGGGAGTAATAGTAAATTGCGGGAGATTGGTATTATCGGTGCTCTCAACTATTCATATGCCGATCGTTATCTTTTTGATGCCTCGCTTCGAAGAAGTGCCTCTTCTGCCTATGGAAAAGATAGTCGTTGGGGTACATTCTGGTCTCTAGGTGTGGGGTGGAACCTTCACCACGAGCGTTTTCTGGAGGCAAATGAATGGATTCGTACTCTAAAGTTGCGGGCTTCGTTGGGATACACGGGAAATCAAAACTTGGACCCTTCGCAATCTAGGGCTCGCTACAAGTATTATGACTATACGTATAGTGATAAAATCGGTGCGCAATTAGTGGCTATTCCCAATGATAAGTTACAGTGGCAGAAGAATAAGGATTACAATTTCGGGTTAGATTTATCCCTCAAGCGTTTCTTGATTCTTCGGGCGGATTACTATATTCAACGTACAGAGAATTTGCTTTCGAATATTTCGATACCTCCCTCGACGGGTTTTCGCAATTACATGGAAAACTTGGGTGTTATCGAGAATCGCGGGTACGAGATCTCTTTGCAGGTCACTCCTTGGCGCGATGAGAAGCGGGGTGCATATATTTCCTTGTCGGCCACCGGATTACATAATGATAACAAGATCAAAAAGATATATGATATTTTCAAAAATAGCAATGAGGAGCAGAATAACAATTATAAATATTTTGACGGGGGAGACGAAGATATCAGTTCTCCGGAGGTGATCAAAAAGTATATTAATCGTTTCACGAAACCGGCTACTCTATATTATGAAGGGTGTTCTATGACAGCCATTTGGGGAATGCGTTCTTTGGGTATTGATCCGGCATCGGGGAGGGAAATGTATTTAACGAAAGATGGAAAGAGTAATTACACTTGGAGTGCGGCTGATCAGGTTGTGATTGGTGATTCTTCCCCTAAATTGAGTGGGTCTTTGGGGTTGAACGCCGGGTATAAGGGGTTTAGTTTGTCCGTGTCGTGCAGCTATAAGTTGGGAGGCGACCTTTATAACCAGTCACTGATTTCTCGTGTGGAAAACGTGACCGGGTTGGAAAATCTTGACCGTCGGATACATAAGGCTTGGCAAAAGATCGGCGATGTGGCTCCTTACCGGGTAACGGTGTTCGATTCCCGGAATTCCAGTTACACGAAGCCTACCTCCCGTTTTATTCAAAAGAACAACGAGCTTTATATTTCTTCTATGAATATGGGATATGAGTTCTCGAAAGAATCATGGATCCGGCGGATTGCTTTGGATCGGTTGAAGGTTTCATTCTACATGAATGAATTGCTGCGTGTGTCGAGTGTTGATATTGAACGAGGGACATCTTATCCATTTGCCCGGAATTTTTCGTTTGAGTTACAAGCAACTTTTTAAATCATAAACAACAAGAGCATGAAAAGATTGAGTATCATAATGACGACGGTGTCCGTGTTCCTGTGCATGGCATGTGAGAACTGGCTGGACGTGAATGCTTCTTCTGAATTGGATCGTTCTGAATTGTTCAAGAGTGAGAACGGTTACGGGGAAGCATTGATCGGTGTATATGCCAAGTTGTGCGATAAATCGTTGTATGGGCGGGAACTTACTTTCGATATGGCAGATGTATTGGCGGGCTATTATAAATTAACATTAACTACCGGCAATGGCTATTGGTACCGGTATAGTTATGCCGATCCATCGAATACGAATGCAGTGAATTGGCATGAGAATTATACGGAAGATATTTGGAGTAACATGTACGCGCAGATTGCGAATTTGAATTCTCTGTTGGAGACGATAGATGCGAACAAACACGTGTTCTCGGACGACAATTATAATCTTATAAAAGGTGAGGCCTTGGGACTGCGAGGGTTTCTCCATTTTGAGTTGTTACGCTTGTTTGCGGCGGCTTATCCACTTGGCAAAGACAAGGTGTCGATTCCTTACGTGACACATTTGACGCATTCTGTAACACCGTTATTTACGCAAGAAGATGCGATTTCGGCTATGTTGTCCGATTTAACCAACGCCAAGACACTGATGGTCAATGATCCGATTCGTTTAGGAACGACGCCGGCCTCTTGTTTGGCTTCTTTGCCTTCTGGTGAATTTTTAGCAGACGATAAGATTCCGACTTGGCACAATCGTCGTTTCCGGTTTAATTATTATGCGGCAGTGGCTACGATGGCACGGGTCTTCTTGTGGAAGGGCGACAGGGAAAACGCGTTACTTTGTGCGCAGGAGGTAATTCGTGATCAAGAGACAAAATTTCCTTGGGTACTAAAGGAGAATTTGATACATGTTGGGGACGTGAATACGGCAAATAATTTTCGAAATCAGGATCGGGCTTTTGCAACGGAACATATTTTTGCGTTGAACATTACGGATTTAAAAGATTGTATGGATGGATATATTCAGGGAGGACTTGAAGATTTTTCTACGGTTGATACTAGATTGGGAGCTTCAAGCGAAGACCGATTTGCAGTATACGAGGAGAATACGGCTGACGTGCGCTACCAGTATTGGTTCGAGCCCTACATGAATTATTTCCTGATTGCGAAGTTTTACCAAAATGCGATCGTTGCCCGCTATTTTCAGGAGCGATTACCCTTGATCCGTTTGTCGGAGATGTACTACATTGCAGCAGAGAGTGCGGCTTCGACTTCGGATGGAGTGGATTATCTGGAAAAGGTGCGGATGAACCGCGGGTTGGTAAGTTTTCCATTGAATCGGTCGATGTCGCGAGAGGAACTTTTACAGGAGATTCGGAAAGAGTATCGGAAAGAGTTTTGGGGAGAGGGACAATTGTGGTTTTACTATAAGCGTAATTCGATCACCGATTTTTCGGAATATATGACGAATACCGATTTCTTTACTTTTAAGGTTCCCGATGTAGAGGAATCAACGGCAGGACGGGAAAAATGATGAAAAAATAGAAGACGATGAGAAATATATGGATCATAATTGCAATGCTCTTTGTGGCTGGAGCGTGCTCAAAGAGTGATATTGAAACATGGAGCGCTAAGCCGCGAGCAAGCTTTTACATGAGGAACGATACCGTTTCCTTTTCTTTCACGACACAGCCGGAAGGAACGACTGAAGGGGTTGTGAAGTTAGGTATTACGATAGCCGGGCGCTTGGCTGATGTCGATCGTCATATCGCTATCAAAGGATTGGGGGGAAGTCCTTCAAATCCGGGATCGCGGTATGAGATTGTGTCGGCAATTATTCCCGCGGGGAAGAAGAGGGGGGATGCCTTGATAAAAGTGTACAAGACAGATAATCTCGATATGGCGAATGATACGCTGAGTTTCGAGGTGGTAGCCTCTGAGGAATTCGAGGTCGGCGAGGAGGATCATTTGCGCAATGCCGTGATCGTGTCAAACTTGTGGACACAACCCTCTTGGTGGGATAACTACCACCTTGGTGAATATTCCGTTAAGAAATTGGAGATTATTTATCAGGTATTAGGCTCCACTCAGGTTTTTGAGAACGTGAAGAGTTGGTATGATGATGATGTGCGAATCGCTATTTATAAATTGAATCGCTATTGCAAGGATAACAGCGTGAAATATAATCCTGAAGACGAGAGTGTTATTCAATTTGAATCAGGAAGTAAATAAATAGGTTAGTTATGAGTAGATTATATATTATATTTTTAACATTATTTCTCCTTTACGGTTGTTATGACGACAAGGGGAATTACGATTACAAATCCTTGGATAGTCTTTCTATTACGCTGCCAAGTAAAACCTACTCTTGTCTTTTCGGAGAAAAATTGCAGATATCCCCGACAATCGAGACAACAATTCCCGAAACCGATTTGATTTACGAGTGGGAGTTTTACGGAAAGGATGGTGATAATTATTGGAGTCGTTATTTTCCCGTGTATAGGGGGAAAGAATTGGATTATACCTGTTTCTATAACGACACGTTGTTGCCGGGAGAGGGTACCTATTCACTACGTCTGAACGTGACACAAAATAGTACGGGGCGCCACTTTTATTCGGAAACGGTAAGCGTGAAACTTGACTTTCAATTAAGCCATATCGGGGCGATGGTACTCCATGGTGATGGTATCTCGTCGGATATCGGGATTGTCGTGGCGGATGAATTTCAAATTGTCAAACCGGAATCTTCTGCCGCTCCGGAAGTTTACCCACATTTTTATTCGAATGCCAATGCTGGTGAAAAAATCGATGGGCGAGGACAATGGATCATTCAGAACTGCACGAAGAGTTCTTATAGATATCCTGAGAACATCTTCGTGATCGCTGTCACGGATAAAGAGGCTGTTCTGGCCCATAGCAAAAGCCTTTTGAATAACGGGAGTTGGAATGATTTGTTTAATGGCGGTTTAAATCAAGGGAAACCGGAGAATGTGGTGATCAACAGCATGTCGTTTATGGCCTTCGATGACGGGGACGTGTTTAAAAAAACGTCGACAGAAGTGTTGTTCGCCGTGCCTTTGTATGCAGCTGCTGATCATGAATATGATTTTGATCCTCGTATTTTGCCTTTTTCTCATCACACGTACAGGGATATCCTTCGGGCCCTGTTATTTGACCGGGCAAAACGTGGTTTCGTCGCTGTCATTGGAAGTGCCGGGTTAAATAGTTTTAATAAATTTCTAGCATTGGATGCTACCGTTGGAGCAGGGAGTGTAAATGCTCCATTCAATCCCGGAGACATGAAAGCAGATCTGGTTCACATGGATCTCGGGGGATTGGGAGACCACGTGCTTGCCGTGATGAAGAATGATGACGGAGAGTATTTCATGGTAGAGATGGATGTTTCGGTGAAGACTGCTCCGGAAACGCCTAAATTCAAATATGACCTGATGCATGTAGAAGATGTAAAGAATAATCGTGTGATTGATTGGGCATTTGGGAGTACTTTTATGAACATGTGTTATTTTGCGACGCCGGAAGGAGTGTATCGATTCACGGTAGATAACGGAAAAACTATTCAGCCCGAACCCTTGATGACGGCAAATAATGCAAAAGTCCAGTTTGAGGGTAATATTACCATGATGAAAATATTGAAACCGGATATTTTCTCCGGAAACAATAATGATGTATATTATAAGTCTAACGTGGAGATGGTGGTAGGCACGTATGGAGGAACTTCCGGTTCGGGAATTCTTTATAGTATAGAGTTGGATCCTTTGTCCGGGCGGGTGTTGTCGGTTCGGGAATATACAGGGTTTGACGAAATATATGATGTAAATATAAAAGGTTATTGATAACAAATTTAAATCATTGTCATTTTTCGGTACTTCCCTCATTTTACGTTTGTAAGGTGGGGGGAGCTTGCAAAAGGATCATTAGTATTGCCTGGAATCCATGGTTTGGAATACGTGGAAGCGTGTTTTACGTCCACCGCCTTCGATGGAGAATTGTTCCGTGTGCTGAGAACCGTTTCGGGCATTCAAGCGAAGCGTGAGATTATTTGTTCCGTTGGATAATGGCAGGCGGGTGTAGGAGATGGAATAAGGTAGTGTTTGCCAGTTGCGGGTATCTGCTTTTTCGGTAAGACTGTTAGCGATACTGACGGCAAAGCCTAGCCATTCGTTTTGCTTGCGGGCGGAGTATTCCAATCCTTTTTTGGCAGCCACCCGGAGAAGGGAATTTGAAAATTCCCGTACCATTCGATCCCGTAAGGTTTTAAACGCGATTTCATTGATATTTTCGGCAAGTTCCAGCGGGTACGAGTGATTCTCTGTCACGAGAGTTCCCGTGGCGTAAAGCGGGGGACGTTCCATGTATTTGGGGAATGCAACACGTAGGGTTTGCAGGTCGGCAATACTTTGCTTCTCGTTATCGCTGTATCCTGAGCCGAAAAAGAATGGGAACGAGAGTCCGAGGGATTCATTGTGAAATACAACAGCTCCGTCTCCTCTTTTTTGCTTGACAAAGTTTACGCTCCATTCTGCTTTCACGGGGCCCATACCGTTCAGCCAGAAGAACACGAGTTGTCCGTTAGCAGGCGTTGGGGTATGTGTGTATGTCGTGTTGAACTCTTTCTCGTATTGTTTCAATTCTGCCATGAAACCGCAATTATAGGCGGTACGCATCAAATCCTGCTTTAGCTGTTCCGGGGCCTTCACACCGAAATTTTTGATGTAGTCGGACTGGTAGACCTCATAAGCATTTCGGTAAGCGATGAAAGCATTGTTGTAATCCCCCGTGGCATCGTAGATCAGTCCCATTAATAAATGGGCGAAAGCATCTCGTTGATACCGGTTTTTGTTATCGGGATACTTGTCATTTAACCGGTTGAGTTTGATATTGATTTTGCGGACTTCGACCAAGGCTCCTTCCATGTCATTCAGGTCGATATAATTCAAGGCTTTGTAGAAGTTAATCATGATAACCTCGAAATCTTCCGGTCGATAAGGGCGTGCTTCCGGGTTGGTAATCAAGGCTGCCGCTTCGGCTCCGACGTTACTGTGATACTCGTCGATCAGGTTTTCGGCTGTCTCGAAATATTGATTACTATAGGTGGGATTGCCAAGCATGAATTCCACGTACCCTTTGTTGAGATAATAGAGAATACGGTTTTTGCCCGTGGCTTGTTTTTTATCTTTGTCAAGCAGTTTATTGGCTTTCTCGAAATTCCCCATGTTGACGGCTGCTTGGAAATCAGCCGTTCGCTGGTACCAGGTGGCGCATCCGGAGAAGAGGAAAACGAGAAGAACAATTAGAAATTGAAAATGGAGAATGGAGAATGAATGATTTACCTTCTCCAATTCTCCTTCTTCGGGAAGGGGAGATGTGATGAGTGAGCACTCTTTCCCTTTGTTAAGGGGTGTTGGAGAAGGTAATGATATTTTCATCCGCTGGAATGATTACAGTATTCGGTCGCTGATTTGTTTTTTGATCTTCTTGTCTCCCATCCAGACAACCTCGTTGGTCTCGATATTCGTGAGTTGCAGGTCGATCTGGTAAGTTACGACTTTTTGTTTCTTGTATGCATCGACGATGCTATTGATTGTTCCTTGCAAGATAAAATCGGCACCCAGTTCTTTCCCCCACTTTTTGGTGGTTTCCGGTGACGCGTAATCTTGTTGTTCGGCTCTTTCTTTTCGAAGTTCATTCCGTTTTTCTCCGGCAACGACCAAACGGATGTTTCCATCCCGGATAATTGCTTTCTCGATGTCTTTGATAAAAGTCTCAGAGTTGATGTGTTCATGACTTTTGTTTTCCACCAGTCCGACTACCACCACCGGGCGTTTGTCGTTTGCTTTCGTGTATCTGGGAAGCCAGGCAGAGGTAAGCACGTCTCCGATCATTTCTTCGGAAACAAGCCGCGAGTCACTATCATTCCAGCGTCCGCTAAGGTCGATGGTTTCATTCGGGTCTACCCGTGTGATTTTCCGATTAGCACATCCGTTAATCAAAGCAATGGTCAACACAACAAGTGTTCCGATAAATATTCTTCTCATATTCCGTTGTTTTAAGTTTTTATTCAATTTCCACGATCACATTTTGTGCTCTTGTAAAAGTTTATAACAATAATTTTACCAAATATACGTATTACTCGGCTTTGTGGGTGTTAATTAGATTTAAAATTGATGAGACGCCCGATCATTATGCCTGAATGTGATGTGATTCGTTGTAGGTAGTCGGGAAGTGTTTCCGTTGTGATGGACACTTTCTTATCGGACACCGAGGCATGAAGCAGGTGTACTTGTCCCTCATTTTCAATGGCAATGCCCACGTGGGCCGTGTCGAGTCCTTTTTTCTTCGTGGTGATCAGTATAATGTCCCCGGTTTTGATTTGTCCCGCGAAAGGAAGCACTTTTTCTTTCGGAATATAGTAATACGCTCTGCCGTTAATTGCCTTTTCGATATCAATTATTTTTGTAACGAGGGAGGAATCCTGTATTAGGGCCGGGTATTTTTTCCAGTTTTGAGAGATAAATGATACTTTATTGGGAAAAGGAATCCCCCCTTTTTCTTTCGTGATATCTTCCAATATATTTCGGCAGGTCATCTCGTATAACCAGTCGGAAGAGTAGTGTAGACGTGACGTGTAATCGACTATTTCCCCGTTCCGGTATCGAATTTCCTGCAAATTCTTTTGGAATTGAGGAATACTTTCTTCTTCGTACTTATCTAGTCGTGCCAGGGCAATGACGTTGTCGACGAAAGTCACGCAATCAAATTCTTGTAGATTGACAACCAGTTCCTCTTGGGGATTGATGTCCAAAGTTCCTCCCGCGTAAGGCGTTTCGAGAAAATAGCGTCCGATGGCGACTACTTTTTCGTTGAGCGGAAGTTTGTTGATTTCCTTTTGATTGGCGTATTCGAAAAAATGTTTTAACAAAGTTTGATCTTTCTGGTGTACGGAATCAATGGGAGAGCAAGCAAAAGCTCCGAATGAAAAGGTGATCAGGAATAGAAAGACTAAATTCTTCATAGCAACCGGTGTTTGCGAATAAAAAATGAGGAGTCGTGTTACCGACATCCTCATCTCTCTTGTGTTGTGTTTATATATTATTTGCCTGCGGCCGAAAATTGTTCAAGGAAACGGATGTCGTTCTCGAAAAAGAGGCGTATATCCTTAATGCCGTATTTTAGCATGGTGATACGTTCGATACCCATACCGAGTGCAAACCCGGTATATTTTTCCTTGTCTATACCATTTAGTTCCAAAACATTGGGGTCAACCATTCCACACCCGAGAATTTCCAACCATCCGGTTCCCTTACACACGTTGCAACCTTTTCCATGACATAGGGTACAGGAAACGTCCATCTCTGCCGATGGCTCCGTGAAGGGGAAGTATGACGGACGGAGACGAATTTGCGTGTCCGGTCCGAAAAGTTCTTTCGCGAAATAGGTAAGTGTTTGCTTTAAATCGGCGAATGAAACATTCTCATCGATGTAAAGAGCCTCAATCTGATGGAAAATACAATGTGCCCGGGCCGAAATTGCTTCGTTACGGAACACTCTTCCGGGAGTAACTAAGCGAATCGGGGGACGATGGGCTTCCATATCTCGCACTTGCACGGATGAAGTATGCGTGTGTAGCACGATGTCCGGATTCTTGCTGATAAAGAACGTATCCTGCATGTCACGAGCCGGGTGTTCTTCCGGGAAGTTCAACGCGGAAAAGTTATGCCAGTCATCCTCGATTTCCGGTCCTTCGGAAATGGTGAATCCAAGTTTATTGAAGATTGCCAGAATTTCATTTTTCACGATAGCTAACGGGTGACGGGTTCCCAATTTTAAGGGGTCTCCCGGCATCGTCAAGTCTATGCCGCTTACATCTTCTTCCGCGTTAGAAAGTAACTCTTTCAACTCGTTGATTTTTGCCAAAGCCGTGTTCTTCAATTCATTTAATTCTTGTCCCATGGCTTTTTTCTGATCCGCGGGTACGGTTTTAAAATCATCAAAGAGAGCAGCGATAGTTCCTTTTTTGCTTAAATGCTTGATTCTGAACTGTTCTACTTCTTCTAGGCTCTTTGCCTGGAAGCCGGCTATTTCAGCACTGAGTTGTTTTATCTTGTCTAACATCTTCTCAAAATTTGAAATCTTTGGTGGACAAAGTTAATAAAAAGTCTTGTAATCTTCCATTTTAATGGACAAGATTTTCCCCGGAGTGGTTATACTTTCCGGTTTTTTAGTTTCTTGTATAGGTAATCAACAAATTTGTCTTTCTGTTTTTTCGCCGTGGGGTATAACAGACAGCCGACCACACCCCCGAGGACATCGGCAAACAGGTCCCACCAATCTCCACCCCGGTTGAAGTATTTGAATTGCAGGACTTCGATAAGTCCCCCGTATATAAAACTGAAGCTGATGGTGATCATGTAAATCTTCCGTAAAGATAGTTGGGTTTGGTAACGGAGTTCACTACACAGGAAAATTGACATGATGAAAAACATCCCGAAATGCACAACTTTATCAAGATGAGGGATATTCAGTTTCGGGTCAGGAATCGAATCAGATGGAATGGCGCATAAGAAAAAGATTACTCCTGCCCAGATAATATTTCTCCCTAGTAAGGAGTATTTGCGTGGTATCATGTTACTCTATTATTTTTACACTGATTATTCTTACGTCTTTGAACGGACGATCTTGTCTATCCGTGGGTAGAGCGGCAATTTTATCCAGAACATCGAAGCCTTCGATGAGTTCTCCGAAAACCGTGTACTCTTTATCCAAGTGGTGAACTCCGCCTAACGTGGTGTATGCCTTTCTTTTTTCATCATCCATGTAGAGTTTGTCCGTGTTGTTTTCCCATTCGAAATTGATGTCCGATTTAATCTTTTCCGCGATGGCCCGGAATTCGGGTACTTTCTTTTGTGCCCTCAAGGTGTCAAGAATGGCCTTTTTCTCCGGTGTATAATACTTTTTCTGGATGGCCTTTTTAATGGGGACGTTTATTGATTTCTCGATTTTGTCCAGTTCTTCCGGCGTGTATTTTTTACCGACCACGAAATAGAATTGTGCAATATCCGATTCTTTGAAGACATTTACCCGGTCCGGTTGGCGAGGAGCGGCTAGGGCTCCTTTCTTGTGATAATGGTGAGGCTTGATCTCCGCGTCGATCGTGACGCCTTTACCGTAGCCGATGGCTTGTCCGGCAATGGCATTTCGGCTGTCTGAAGAACCTCCCTGTATCACGAAATTTTTAACAACACGATAGAATAATGTCCCGTTATAGTGGCCGGATTTTGCCAGCCGGATGAAATTATCCCGGTGCAAGGGGGTATCGTTGTATAGTTTTGCTTTTAAGTTTCCCATGTTGGTTTCGATTAAAACAACATGCTCTTTCTCCTGACTTTTTGACATCAAGGGGAGTAAGGCGAACGTTAGGGATAAAAGTGAGAGCGTTAAAAGTTTATGATACATGGTGTGATTCTTATTTATGATTTGACGATTTTGTTCACGAGATATTTTACCGGGAAACGCGAGGCCAGATAACCGATGGTGATCACCGTGACCATGATCATCAGAATATCCGATGCGATGACTTTTACCGGGTACGCGCTGACAATATAGCTCCCGTTGCCGAGTGTGATAAACCCGTAATATTCTTGTAACAAGCATAATATCGTACCTAGAACCAGTCCGATCAAAGCCCCGAATCCGGTAATCAAGTTACCTTCCAACGTGAAAATCGAGGTTATTTTTTCTTTGCTCATCCCGAGAGCCTGGTAAATCCCGATATCTTCTTTTTTGTCAATGATGAGCATTGATACAGAACCGATAATATTGAAGGATGCGATTAACAGGATGAATAGCAGGATTAGGAAGACTGCCAGTTTCTCCGATTTCATCATGGCATAAAAGGATCGGTTCAAGTCATATTTATCCTCCACTTTGTACGTCGGTTGTAATTGCACGGATAGCTCTTTTTTTAATGACTCCGTTTGGTCCGGGTCTTTTAGCTTTATCTCTATTTTAGAGATTTGTCCCGGAACTCCGAATAGCTCCCTTGCTGTTTCTATTCCGGTGATCACGTATTTACCGTCAATATCCTGTTGTGCCGAGAATATTCCGAGAGGATATATTTGTTGGCTGTTTAGTGCAGAACTTGATGCGGAGGAAGCTTTTCGATCCGGGTAGTAGAACGTGACGGGGGAGAGGCTGCCCAATCTGATTTTTAAAGCTGCGGCAATACCGTAGCCCATGACTACGGCTGGTTTACCGTCTTTTTCGAGAGAGTAAATACCACCAACAATGGAAGGGCGTATATTTACGTGTTCGGCATAAGTCGAATCGACTCCTTTTACAACTACCGGAACTAGCTTGTCCCCGAATTTCACGAGAGAATTTTCTTCCACGACGGGATCGCAGGAAGAGATTTCCGGCATACGAGTTAGTCGATGAATTAGAATCGTGTCGGTCGTAATGAATTTCCCTTTTGCCGGGGCAATCGTAAGGTCCGGGGTGAAACAGTCGGTAGCTTCCGTGAGGAGCGTGTCGATTCCGTTGAACACGGAGAGTACGACAATAAGAGCCGTAGTGCCAATTGCGACACCGACCATGCTGATGATGGAAATGATGTTTATGGCATTCTGTTTCTTTTTTGAAAACAGGTATCTCCGTGCAATGAATATCGACAGATTCATCGTGGACGCGGGCTATTGTTTCAACAGAGAATCGATTTTATCGATGTAATCGAGGCTATCGTCCACGAAAAATTTGAGCTCCGGGATGATTCGTGTTTGTTTGCCAATCTTCTTTCCAAGGATAAAACGAATGCTTTTGTTTTTTTCCGTCAAGCTCTCCAGAACCTTTTCCGTCAAGCTCGATGGGAATATACTAAGGTAAACTCTGGCATACGACATATCCGGGCTAACTCGCACTGCTGTAACGGATAACATGGCGCCTGCGGTGAATTCTTTACACTCTTTCTGAAACATTTCGCTTAGGTCCCGTTGGATTAAGCGACCAACTTTATTTTGTCTAATTGAGTCCATATCTGAAGAAAAATATTTTATGCGATAAAATTTTTTACAAATATAGTGATTATAATTGATACTTTTATTATCTTTGCCCTCGCAAAACAGGAACGAGATGTAGCGCAGTTGGTAGCGCGCCACGTTCGGGACGTGGAGGCCGCTGGTTCAAGTCCAGTCATCTCGACAAAAAATAGACGCTCTGATCATCAGAGCGTTTGTTTTTTATTAACTCGCATAACATTTTCTGGCTGCTCCACCTACTTTTTCAGGTGAGCCCTTTTTACATCTGAACTGATTGAAAAATACTTATTGGTAATAAGTATTTTAGATGTTTTATTTTTCGGTCATTACCGATAACATCCCATTTTAATAATCTTTTGTACTTGGTTTCCATTTCAAATAGTCTATCTGCAGTAATTTTTGCTAGTACAGGATTTCTCATGGGATATATAAATTCTATTTCAATTATATTTCCATTTTTATCCACGGCAACAAAGATGTTAAATGCTCCTCTTGTTGTTTTTAGTTGCTCTAGTTCGGAAGAAGTAAATGCGTCTTTAAATATTTTCATGACATCTTCCATAGTAAACATTGGCTTGCTCTTTAATATTCCTTCTGGAACTTGAGAGCCATCATCGTAATACATAAGATAAGTGGTATCTTTGTTTTGGATATTCCTCATTTTAATGGAACCGAATCTAATTTCTTGATAATAACTAGCGTTTTTGCCCTTAATCGTATCCTTTCGTATTTTTTGGGCGTTCAAGTTTAAAACGATGACTGATGATAGTAATATTAATAATGTTGTTTTCATTTAATTTTTATGTTAGATTTTTAACAGTCTAGCACAACAATTTGAGGAATAAGTATTTAGCTGATTATTTGAGAAATAGCGATAACGAATTGGCAACCGTACGATTTTCAATTGTTATGCTGTCAAATAACTCAATGTAAATTTAATAAATTTATAAGATATACCAAAGTGTACTTTAAAAAAAAGACGGGCAGCACAAAGGCAACCCGTCTTAAAGTTCTTCCGATAGGATTCGTGATTATTACTGAATGTTTTCGAAATAATTGTTCCAAGAAGTAGCCTTATAAGTATCTACATATCCGTTCGGCACTGTCAGTTGATACACTTTATTGGGGAATACCATTCTCCCCAGTGTCGGCGGAGTGGTCGCTTCGCAAGTAACAAAGCGTAAGTTATCACAACTTAAAAATGCGAAGCCTTGTATTTCCGTTAAAGAAGCTGGCAACGTAATGGATGTGAACGAGCACTCATTGAGGGCGTTCTCTCCAATCGTAACCAAACCAGACGGAAATGTAACTTCTTTCAAATTCTTACAGCCATCGAAAGCCGATTCCGGTATGATTTTGATTTGCGTATCTTTCATGTTCATTTGCTTTAGCGCAGTATTCATAAAACAATACGTTCCGATTTCTGTCAAACCGGCAGGCAGTTGGTTTGTACCTCTGTCCGGCAAGGAACAATAAGTCAATGATGTACAATAAGCAAATGCTGCCCATCCGGTTTTAATCAACGTTTCCGGTAATATAACCGTGTGTAACGTATTGTTTCCATTGTACCCTTGGTCAGAGTAAAAAGCCAAAGCCCTTGTGGGCAATTCTGTCAACGTGGTAGCCGAAAGGTCGAGCACTTCCAAAGTCGAAGCCATATTATTCCGGATATACGCAAAATCGTCTTCGGCCATATCACCTTTCCATGCCAAACGTTTAACGGTATTGTCCGTTATATCCGATTGGCTTTCTGCAACCGCACCGTCGAAATACTTAATCAACCGGGAAGCGGTAACTTCCGTTCCGTTTGCAGCCACGAGAGCCACGCGCAACAAATAAGTGTCGGCAAGGCGAGTATTCTCCGTTCCCTTTATCGTAACTTTTGCACTCCCCTCTACCAGTACACCGTCTGTTCCGAATGTGGGTTTCGTTACGGTAACATTCCACCGGCTTTCGGAGCTTCGTGCCTGCACGTCTGCTCCGTTCGTTGCGGTTACGGTCGCTATGATGGAACGATAATCGCTTTCTTTGAGAGTGGCGGGGAGAACAAGTGTCAATTCATTATCGGAGGGCGAAGCGTAGAATACTTCGTCGCTCTCGAAAGCGATGGAGAAAGCGGCATATCTCGGCAGTTTGATTTTGGTTACCCCGTCAGCAAGCGTCAATTCCACGTAAGCCTCGTTCGAGTTGTCGATACTGCTGAACATGGAATCCCCTTTATCACCTTGTGCTCCGGTGTCGCCTTTCTCTCCGGTGGCCTTTACCCCTGTTGAAACCCAAGTTGTGCCGTTATCGGTCGAGATTTCCCATTCGTTTGTATCTGTGTTGATGCGAACTTGCGGAGTGATAGCGTCCTCACCTTTGTCCCCCTTGTCGCCTTTCTCTCCGGTTACGGGTATTTTGTTTCCATTGTCAAGCAGCCACTCGCCATTCAGCGTCCAGTAGCATTTCCCGTCTGTGTCCTGCTTTACGCTGATAACGGGCGTTGTTCCGTTATCGCCCTTTTCTCCGTGCTTGATGGTTATATTACCGCTTTTGAGGAATGAAATGACGTAGCCCGTTCCATCATCAAGAGGTGTCACTGCTGTAACATAATCCTTGTCTTCAAGGGCTTCGACAAGGCTTTTCAATGATTGGATGTCCGTGTTGACGGATTTTTGCCATTCCTCAAGGGTTTTTACCCGATTTTTAAGGTTCTCAATGTCGCCTCTGAGTTCTGAATTGTCGTAATCATCCCAACAAGAGGACAATCCGAACATGCAAGCACACATAATAGAGCACGCAATCCATGCCTTACGGATGGTTCCCGTCTCGATAAATTTCTTTTTCATACTGATGAAAAGTGTCTTTCCAGTTCCTCAAAGACCTTTAAAAACACCGAAAGCGTGGAACTGCAATGCCACGTCTTAGTTTGAAGGTCGTAGGAAACCCGTATACAGATGTAGTAATAGCAGTCCACGCTATAGCGTAAGAACCACCATGCAAATCTTTGTATATACTTCTGAAAATTTCCTACGTTTTCAAACTACAAGATAGGCATAACGCTTCTTTTTTAATCTAATATGTCCTTTGAGAGGACCTTTCCTCTTCATTTGCAAAATTAGCTAAAAAAAATTGAAAAGGCTCTGAACTTCTCCGTTTTTTCATCTGCTGATAAAATATTCGGTACATTCTATAGCTGGAATCCGCTTTCTTGTCATTAGTCTTGTCGGTGGTGAACCTTCGCTTGTATTCCTTCCGATAGAGTTCGCCCTCTGTCGGCTTGACGATATGCAAAACCGATGATTTGGAAATTCAACGCTTTCATGACGGCATGGTTGATTCTCTGCGCTTCGCACTGCCTTTCGTCACGTAGAATTTTGCCCAAATTTATTTTCTCGCTATCTGTTTATTTTACATTCGAGCTAATTCCGAAATACTTATGGCTAACAAAAATTTTAGATGTTTTATTTTCTTATCATTATTATCAATATCCCATTTTAATAATTTTTTAAATTTTGTTTCCAGTTCGAAGAATCTATCGGCAGAAAATTGAGATAACACGGGATTTTTCTTCGAGAATGTGAATTCTATTTCAATTATATTTCCATTTTTATCAAGAACAACCAATAATCCCAATATTCCTCTTTCTGTTTTTAGTTGATCTTGCTCCTGTGGAGTCAGAAAGTCTTTAAACACCTCCATAGGATATTTAGAATTGAATTTTGGTTCACTTGTCGGCCAGTATTCTTCTGACACTTGTTTACCATCATCAAAATACACAAAACTAGAGGTGTCCTTGTTTTGGATGTTTCTCATTTTAATCGCGCTTAATATGAATTCCCGATGATAACTAGCGTTCTTCCCTCTAAGAGTATCCTTGGGGAACGACCGTGCACTTGAACTTAGTGCAATAATTGTCAATATTAATATTAATAATGTTGTTTTCATGTTATGCGGATTCAACTCGGCAATGCAACTTTTCATTTTGGACGAATCAAATTGTAATTTTTCCCATGGTCTTCTTTTAATCTTCCCTTGAACATTTTTCCCGCGATGGTAATAAAACATGTCCGGTGGGTACTAATTTTAGAATGAATCTACCATGGATATGTGGGGTATCTCCTCGTAATAGTGAGTTCTCGTGTTTCCAAATAGGAAAAACATCATTCATTTTGTTTAGATCGAGCTTTAAAACGTTCTCCAATTTCTTTTATTGGTGGTTTTACTTGTCCAATCACATTATCCTTACCTTTTACAAGTGATATTAGAACAGGCATTTTTTCTTTTATAGATTCTTGTAACCATTCAGCACACCTTCTACTTCTTTTATCAACAAGTGGGAATATAAATGATTTATTGTCAATACATATTAGTTTTGCTGTTTTGTCATTTTCAATTAACTGTTTTACTTCAACTTTAAAAAATGGAGATAAAAGCGTTGTGTCTTGTATCATTTGAAAGGTATCAATAGCATGATTCTTGTATACGGAAAGAAAATTTGACATTTTTATTTCCCACGCTGGAATTTCTTCGTATGCAACTTTATTTCTAGGATTGGCACTTGTTGTGCGTCCATTCCCGAAACTTAAAGTTAAAATATCTCCGTTGTCTTTTATTATGCGTACTAGTGACAAATATTCTTTTCTAAGTTTTATTTGGGTTGAATCATACAAAAAATAAACACAGTATAACTCTCGTCCTTGTAATTTACCTAAAATCCCTTTGTACATGATCGAGTCTATTCTGAATTTGTTATGCATGGTGTAATATCTTTCATCTGCTCCTTTTACAATAGCTTGCTTCGCCTTTTCTACTAAAAGTATTTCTCTTTCTTTTTTAGTATATCTGCTTCACCATTGTTGAGCAGATAAATAATTACTCCATATCAAAGTAAATAGTAATGTAATTATTAGTTGTTTCATTTTCTAACGGGAAAAAAGCATGTACAACAACACTATGCCCATCATGATCATTTTTTTATGAGAGGGAAATGCTCGTTCGTTCATAAATACATCATTTAGGTTAGACAATAACTCCTGAATTACAAATCTAAATAAAATGTTTTTATTGAAAAATAGAATTGCAAATCATTACCACTAGCAGATCACTTCCGGTTACAAGATTTTTAGTATGCTTATAAATCCTTGATAAAACGCTATTCCGTATAGCGTTTTAATAGGGTTTTAATAGCGTTCTAATAGCGTTTTACACGGTAGTGATCCGGATGTAATCATGTGTTTATTTTCATTTCGTGCATTAAATCGGGCTTAATGCCGGATGATTTCCCACGGAAACCTTTTCTACTTCTTTCCGAATTCTAGTGTGGTTTGCTTGTTTTCATGCTCCAACTCTTCCATCACCTCGTGTCAAGCCGGTTAGAGACGGGTTCCCGGGCTCAAAACGCTGAAGGAGGGAGGGGGTTAATTTGCTGTAAATTCGTATATAAATTCCTTATTTTTTTTCGTACCTTGCGTTGTAATTTTGTGATATGATAGATATTCAGGTTAAGTTGCATGATCGCTACTCCTTGGAATGTAAGGTCGGTTATTATGTCGATCGGGACAAGGGAGAGAACGAGTTCAGGATGAACACGTGGTTTTTCGTACCTCATAGTTTGGATATTAATGCCTCGACTTATCCCAAGGATGCTTTTTACCGGGATCTGAAATCCAACGTGCGTTTGATTACCCCGATCTACACCTTGGAGGAGATCGCGAGGGGAGAATGGACGCCTTTTATTTTCCTGGAGGATGCGTTCCTGCATTTGGTGGCGGATGGGACGAGGGAGTCGTTAGGTTTTTACGAATACCAGATCAAGATGTTCACTTCCATCTTTAAAAGTGCCCTTCGGGGAATGGCGGGAGAGACGATTCACCACGAGGTGGAAAGTGGTGAACGGGGAGAGATGGTCGATCGGTATGTTGAATACGTGCGATTGATCGTGAAACGATACCGGGATTTGAAGGCTATTGTTGACAAACCGGGGATTCCCCGGGAGGCGTTGAATTATTTCTCTTTCGGGGATGAGTATCTTTCTAACTTGGTGGAGTTTCATACGTTCAAATTGCTGGACGGTTTAAAGGCGACTGATTCGAGATGTTATGACCGGGTGGTGAAATCATTGTTGGCGTTAGTACGTTCGGAGATTGATTATAAGAAGCAGAACGGTTATCTCGTGGCCGACCCGAAGAGTAAGGACCGGAATCGGACGGTGATTTATCGGCGGGGAATGCTGAAAAAATACGCGGAGAGCGATTTGTTCTTGAAGGCATCGAAAAAGAGGGATGGGGTGCTGGTGGAGCAGATATATTATAGTATCGCGGCGGGACTATCGATGATATTTGCCACGGTGGTAGCTTTTTCATTTCAGAAAAAGTACGGGAATTTCACGATGCCGTTGTTCGTGGCTTTGGTGGTGAGCTATATGCTGAAGGACCGGATCAAGGAGTTGATGCGTTTTTATTTTGCTCATCGGTTGGGGAAGAATTATTTTGACCGGAAGACAACGATCAGTATGAACGAGAGAGTGGTCGGGTGGATCAAGGACGGGGTGGACTTTATCTCGGAAAGGAAAGTCCCGGAGGGGAGAGGGATCAAAGGAAAAGGTGAAAAAGTGAAAGTGAAAAGGTGAAAT